>Ga0209489_100158_pt1 | contig 103037 bp, 37 predicted proteins | sample SiratrowhiteBW_FD_187527 | JGI IMG/M metagenome (GOLD analysis project Ga0209489, IMG submission 187527) | Root nodule microbial communities of legume samples collected from California, USA - Siratro white BW (SPAdes) (version 2) | ecosystem: Host-associated > Plants > Roots > Nodule | place... | reverse complement strand
ATATATAAATAAAAAAAAAAAAATTTTTATATATATATATATATATATATATATATATATATATATATATATATCTTTACCTATTAAAGATTTTTCAAAAAATAAAAAAGTGAGAACAAAAGCCACACTTATTAGTTAAGGATTTTTATTTTATTAATATTTCTTTCACGTATTTATTTAGATATTTTGGTATTCTTTTGATCACAAAATAATTGATATTTTAAAATTTGAAATCCTAATTAACATTTTTTAATATACCGTTGTTTAATATTCTATTAGCAGTGTAAACATCGAAGATCAAATACATTAAGGATATCTTAATTTAAATATATTGATGTTTTTCTTTCATTCTATCTGTTAATTTCCGTGCATTAACCTTAATTATAAAAAGAGGAAATACATGTTTTACAAATTGAATTGTCAATTAATCACGTTTGCACTTTTATACGATAAGTATATAGGAAAATTATTATTTTCATGGAAATATAGCAATTTAGACTTTTTTGAAGAAAAAATTAAATATATAACTTTTGTATGATCACAAAACTACTATTTGAATAATAAAGTATATGGCTTAAATATATAATAATATGTCTAATTGTGTGAAAAAAAAATGTTAGAAGAAGAAGTAAAATATATTTCAATAATAATCGCTTATTAACTTGAAAGTAACTGTAATTAACGAAACCAAAATTAAGAAATTAAAAAGTTATAATGTAAGTCCAAGTTTGCCTCACTTTCCAGTTTTTTTTTTTTTTTTTTTTTTTTTTATATGAAAAACTGACTTTTAAATAGTTTTAGCCGCCAGGTATTTTGTCAACTGAATCTATCAACTTTTTGAGGAAATAAAAACTATTTATTATGGTCCCTTGTTTTCTAACACTCAATGGCTGCACTGTACCAGGTTAATTAAGTTAGCACTGACATCAAGACCTTTCTTACTTTTATATTATAATATAAAGCACTAATATATATTATTAAAATAGGTTGCAAAGTGTGATTACTTTGTTTGTTTTATACTGTAAAAGTTTTTTTTTTTCTTTTATAAAATTAAGCGTTCACCGAGTTGAGGATACTGGTTTGACATGGAGAGTGTTGAGCAACACCTATAAATACTTATATCTACTCATGTATCTAAATATTTCTGAATTGTACATGTATATTCGATTATACTTTTTTAATGGTTTTTAATAAGAAAGAAAATTAACAACAGAAATATAATCTTAAAGTAAGCAACAGCTAATGAAGACTGACATATAGTCTTTGAGGAAAATCCTTTTCTTTCTTTTTAATTCACCTTTTGGATAGCAATGGGAGGCTCATAATTTATCTACTATAAAGAAAATGTCACATCTATTTAATTCTTATTTTCTACTGGAATTTCAAATTTCAATAGAATATAAGTTGAGATATTGCGGAAAAATACTATACATGTTATGAAGAATGATGACACATTCTTTGAGGGAAGAATACTATACATGTTACCTGTTAAACAGTCCAATTCAAAATATTCAGATTCCGAATCCATTAATTAGGGAAGTTTTTCATATTTTAATCAAAAAAATAAACATAAACACCTCACAACTTACTATCTCAGTTTCTTTTTAATTGTAGTACAAAGATTAAAAATTATTATTTATTACAAATAAAAAATAAGAAACATATTATAAAAAAATATTAAAATAGGATAAAAAAATAAATTTAGATTTGAAACTGTAAATATAGAAATATAAACACATAAATCATTCATAAATTATAAAACTATAACTTAGAGTTGTAAATTGATCAATTTATCAGTACAATCAATTTTCAAGAATTAAAAATTATTAATATAATACTAATAAAATAATAAATAAAGATATTAAATTATATCAAACACAAAATTAATTATCCGAAACATGATATAATTAAAAAAATATATATTACCAACTGCATATAAACATGACCCACCTCGGATTGGCGCCCATGGTTTGGTCTTGTAGATTTGTCATTTGTGGTGTTGGTTCATTTCTATCCTCCAGTCTCAATAATTCTCCTCCAAATATTCCAGACCATGAATTTAAAAAGAGAATGTTATATTTCTTTTTCAAAAAAAATGACAATAAAAGCACGCTGATTATATTAAAAAACAAGTGAAAGTACACTAAAATTTGAAATAGTTAGTAAATAAAATCCATTAAATATATTGATTTTACTGTAAAATTATCGGCTAAAAGTATATATAAATTTAATTGAATGAGTTCAGGCTCGTCCATAGATATGTATATAAAAAAAATTCTTTGTACAGTATTTTACTTTTATCTAGCAATTATTTATAGACATAATTTTAATTTCTTTGTATAGGTATGAGTCACGTTCCATTATGGTCTACTCTATCATTGATATATGAGTTCTACTCGTTTCATTCAATAATACTTTTTTTTATGGAAAATGATGTTTTTACAATATATTCAATCATTTTACAACATACTTATAAGGTAATATGATTTTAAAAAAAAATATTTTTTTAATTATAAAAAATATAATTAAGACAAACAATTAGTATTATATTTAGTGTGTTATTTATGAGTTAAAGGGTGATAACTAAATGAAAAATTTCTTTTTCATTTGAATAAGATGGATATTGACTATGTTATCAAAAGGAGGAACATCTGGTTAATTTTGATGAAAAGTGAGAGAGGTAGGTCTACTTGTCTTTTTGTAATGATTATAAATATCAACATATTTATTCAAATGTGACATTTTATTTACTAAGATGATAAATTCAATAATTTATTCAAGGAGGTGAGCAATTTACAACATTTAGTAAATCTCGTTAGTATTTTTATAGTGTAGTTTTTATTAATGGAATTTACTAAGATTGGATTAGAGGAGTATGTATCATAGTATGGGCATAAGGGACATTATGGTCTAAATCCTTTGAGTTTACTATGATGTTTGGTTTTTTTTTGGTATATCATATGTAATATGTCTAGTCAATATACCATTTTTAATATTTATTATAACACACATAAAAGGATAAGGGTCCATTAGTAAATTACGATCTTGTGAGTTCAAGAAAAAGTAAGGTTACTGATGGAAAAGGAGGGGAATGTGAAATGACTATATTTCTTAAGAGCAATAGGATTTAAGTTAATCATAACGAAAATGTTCATGCTCAAACATGTATAAAGAAAGAGTGAAAATGCTTCTTTTTTCTAAAAGTTAATATTAATCATAATACATGATAGGTTGATTATGATTCTCTACAATTTATTATTGTAATATCCTCTTGGGTGCATGCAAAACAAAACCTAAGAAAACCAATTAAAGATGGGCAATGCATTTATTCATAGAGTAAGATAACTTCACATGCATGTAAACGTGTTCGGAATTACAATTTAATTTTAAACATTAATTTTAATTTATGTTTAGGAAATACGTTTTATATTTCTAGTTAGTAGTAAGAACTAGATACCTATTTCAAGTCTTGCATCTTTAAGTTTTTCTTTATGTTAGGCTAAGTATGAATATTTCGTGTGTGATAAATTTATCCTTCACAGTTTAGTTAAATGAATTGAAAACCAAACAAAACAGAGATCTAGATCAAACTATGCATCGAAGGTTATTACTAAAGTAGTACGATTAATATTATTGAGGTATACGAATCTTATAAACTTTAATATTTTTAATTGAATTTTTATTTAAAACTTTTATTCTAGGTTTAAAATATTTTTTATTTTATCCTCAAGAGAATAACATTATATATATTTTTTTTAATTTCTCTATCAATTCACTCAATTTTTTCTTTAACCTTCTCCAATTTATAAATAATTCAGTTTTGAAGTTAAAATGCTAGAAATAAGTAAGTTAAAATACTAAAAAAAAAAAAAAAAAAAAAAACAGTCACATTATCTTATTGTTAACAAATTAAATCACATGATTCTTAGATGAAAATTAAAAATGGTTTTTAATATTTAATGTAACAAATTATTTTATCAGTAACTGAATTAAAAAATATTCAAAGTGATAATATCCTTAAAACTTAATTAAATTTATTATGTATAAATGTATAATAAATATCCAGTATATAGACATTCTTCTATCAAAAGCTATTTCTTTTCCTATCTCATATTTTCTCTTTCATATCATGTATCATTTCACCAATTATATTTATATACTTTTTTTTTCCTTCTCGAACTTTTGAATGGAATTACTGAATATAGATTAATGTTTTTTTTTTCTAAAAATATAATAATTGAACGTTAATTTTTTGTGTGAGTATTATTATGATACTTTTTTAGTGTTCTTCTTTTTCGATTTTCCCAACAGTTACCATAAAGTATAGGATATGTGCCAAGATTCGGAAACCACCAATTCCTTTCTTCCACTGTAGTTGGGTGATTCAAGCACAACAATCTTGAGATATCCATGCATGCACACCAAGTAACATGGTATATACCAAACTATTCACAAGAATATATAACAAATATCCCAACAAAGCTGCTTTATAAATCACTCACTACTAACTTAAGTCTTATCTCCTTCAACAAAATCTAAAACACTGTTATTGCTTATGAGATCCCTTATCTGCTATCTTTTTTCCTTTTCGTCATGTCAACAGTGAAATGTTGTAACATCCACATTTGAGACAATATTATGATTGGCCATGCCAGTGTCAACTTTAATCTAATTCAAGGATAAGAGGAATGTTAATGTCGTACAAAGAATTAGGTTGAATATTTAAAGCCTAATATACATAGGATTTGACATTTGCGGAGCATAAGTAGATGGAATTGGAAATGAATGGAGGCGTGTATTAATTATGGAGTATAATCCTCAAAAATTGAATAGAAAAGAGCATATTTTTAGGGGTTAGAATTAGAAACATTCTTAACCCCAGAAATACATAGGATGGTCCAAGTCCTTTACTAGTCTTAAGTCTTAACCCACTTTTGCATTATTGGATGCACATTCATTCCCAGCCATTGCTTTCGCATCTCCCCATACCTCCTTTCTACAACTACAATCTCCTCAAATATGGCTTTGTATAGCTAATATATATCTTATATATATATATATATATTCAAAAGTTTACATCAATTAAATATAATGTCAGTTTATATTATATAAGTAAAGAAATTCTTATATTACGAATAAATATTGTAAAATTGAATTGAAGTTAAACTTATTTTTTTAATTTGATAAGATTTATGGATTTATTATTACCTATCAAATCACCGAAAAATGTCTTAATAAATTGTTTAGACAAAATTTGTTGTAAATCATTTTAAAATTAGAGATGAAATGAAATAAGCTCTTTAAATATCCAATTTGTAAAAAAAAATATTATGTTTTAATTATTTTAAGAAAGGGTTTTTAGTAAGTGCATAAGTTAGTTTTAGTTTATAGATATTTTTATTTTTATTTTTATTTTTTTCTTAATGATGTTTTTTTTTCAAAAATTTACCTAAAAACATCCTATATTAAAAAAAATATTTTTTAAATCACAATTGAACATTACAGTTAAGCTTTTCTAGCCATTGATCAATTTATTTTTATATTGGTTATTGTTAATGAAAATTTAACTGATTTTTTTAATAATATTGATTATTGTTAATGAAAATTAGCTAGTTTCTTTCGAATATTGGTTTATTTAAAGAAATGGACCAATATAGTGACAATGAACGATTTTGATGTGAACTAATATGCCTTTATCGATATGGTCAATGTTGCCATCAATCTAAGAATTATAAAATAAATTATTGTGAAAGTTAGATGCAATATATTTGTTTTTCTATGGTGAACATTTATCATTTATAGTACAGGAATTATACAAATGATCATAATATAGGTTAATATTCGAACCTACCATTAATTCAAACTAAAATGTAAACATATTTAATTTCCAGAGGAATTTGATGTTTTAATTTAATTTATGTAGGTTTGACTGTATCACATCATTTTCAAAATATTTTTGTAATCTTATCTTATAAAACCCACGTTATCATTAATATTATGTTGGATTATTAGTAACCATATAAAGATAAGAAAAATTATTCTTATAAATAAGGAATTTATTGAAGATCCTAGGTCCTGTTTTATACCATACCAGCATATTTGAGTTAAAAAAAAAAAAAAGTCTTGTAAAATTCAAGTTTTAATGACATGACACTCTATAACTCCACAACTATAAATGAGATTATCTAATTCACTCAATATAACTACTAATTCAAATTAAAATCATCTAATTTAGTTAGTTTCGTTGAACTTGATGAATTAATTGTATTTTTAGATAAAAAATAACAAAAATAAGTATCATAGAGAATAGTTCTATGAATCTACCATGGACGAGTTGTAGATTTATCAACACACTTAGATTTCAACTACTTTTCTATCATTCTACTTCGTTTTTTTTTAACCTTTAACTGCTTACCAATTTAATCCAAATTGCACTTTACTCTTTAGCAGCTGTGAGCTACTATTGGCATATTTCCCTTAAGAAAAATTATCACAACTTTCTCCTAAACAAGCTTTTGATAACTTTTTTTTAATAATAAATTAAGTATACTTAAATTAGTTAATTAGTAAATAATAAAAAAACCATTTAAAATTTAAATAAGTTATATAATAGTAGTATAAAATAGATAGATTATCAACCTATCATAACTCCACTTGTTAATTTAGTCCTTCTCTTTAACTTTTTTATGTTAGGTCGTATTTTTTTATTTACTCAATCAATCTTATATTCTCAATGAAAATGAGGATTTATGAAGACTCTGCACAAACTCTTTTTAAAAAATGTTAGTTTAATGATATTGGCTTAAATTCACCTTTTTATCGTTTTCACGAAGGTATACTTTTTGGCTTTTTTAAAATTTTAATTATAGATTTAATTTTCAGTTTAATAAAATTAATCAATTTTATCGTGGCGTTAGTATATTGTTTCATTGCTAACAGAAAATGTTAAATATAACTATTATAATAAAGTATATTAAAATTCATTTTCAAACCTACCACTAATGTCTTTGTAAAAAAAGTAATTGAGACTGTTAACTCTTATAATATGTAGTGCTTTTAAAAAAACAATTAAATGATATTAATATTGGATCGAATTAACTTAATTTTATAGACTGAAACACTAAAATTATCATTAATGTTTTATAGGAATCAAAATAACAAAGTTAGTAATTTTATGTTAAATATAGTTTTGATCCTGCAACACAAATCATTTCATTTGATCATTGACACTTAAGCGTCCATTAACTAATTTCGTGTCTAGTTATTCAGACAACCAGATTTGTATAATTAAAATGTCGATTAGAATTAAACGTTTTTTAAAATAATTTTCAACATCTTAAATTTTAAATTAAATAAGCAATAATTAGTGAATTTTTGTTTTAATAGTGACGAGTTTGATTTGTATTAAGTAAAACTTTAAGTTCGATTTAGTAAATAAATAAATTCAATTTAACTCACATTATATTAGTGTTTTAAAAAAATAGTAATACAATAAATTGGTTGGTGATCATAGTTCAAAATTTTGCCAATATAAACTAACCTAACTAGGATGAGTTCTTCCTGCACAAACTAAAACGTTCTTCTTGAATCCTAATAAAAAAAATTTAATGTTATTAATAAAAACTAGATGACACCTCATCCCGTTGTCATTTGAAAAAAAATTAACAACTGGATGAGCAGGCTATCCGGACAACCGGATGGAGTATCATCCGGTTCTCATTTCCAAATCAAAATGATAACATAACCGGATGAAACTCATCCGGTTCTCAAAGTTCAAATCGAAAAATTAATATGTTCACCGTCAAGAACGTTCCAAACCCCAAATCAAGACATGATCATCATAAATTTCTTTCTCAATCGCCTCTATCCCCTTGACATTGCCAGCCTTGGAGTAACAATGCAGTAATAGTGAATATGAAGAAGTCTCATTAGGCTTGAAGCCCTTACTTAAAGTCTCATTTGGGGCTTCGAGCGTTCTTGACGGTGAACGAATTAATTTTTCGATTTGGACTATAAGAATCAGATGGGTTTCATCCGGTTGTCATTTTGATTTGGAAATGAGAACCGGATGACACCCCCATCCGGTTGTCATTTGAAAAAAATTAACAACCGGATGAGCATGCCATCCGGTTGTCAATTTTTTCTCAAATGACAACCGGATGGGGGTGTCATCCAGTTCTCATTAATTTCCATAAGGGTAATTGTGGCATTAAAATTTTTAATTAAAGTGCAGGAAGAACGGATTAGGGTGCAGGAAGAACTCTTCCCTAACTAGGTATAGACAAGTTCTTTCTGCACCTTAATATCCTCTTCTTGCACCCAATATAAAATTTTAATTTCACAATTGTCTTTATGGCACACCCATCCGATTCACACTGGCAAAAAGATGAGAACCGGATGGCATCCCCAGCCGGTTCTCATATCCCAAATTGGAAAATTCCTCCGTTCGCTGTCGACAGCGTCCCAAACCCCAAATCAGCTACTCTAATCAGTGATATCACTTACTAATTGCTAATAAACACCAAAAATTACTTACCTATTGCTTGTTTGAAGGATTAATCGAAGATTTGAAAGAATGAAAACAAACGGATGCTGAATCTATGAACGGATGTTGAATCTGTGAATCGGATGTCTTTTCTTCGCAGCAGCAACTATGCAAATACACATATCCATGTCTAGTATGGAGTGAAGTGGATGAAGATAGTAGTGGGTGTAGCGGTACGAAAGCTTCAAATCATGGTCAAAATGGATGGAAGTAGGAATTTCAAATATGAGAACCAAATATAAGAATAAAGAGGTGGAGGCTAATTTAAAAGTTGAAAGCATAATTATCATTTCATATTTTGTATGAGGGTACAGGAAGAACTCGTCATAGGTATAATGGGAGATAACCTTGGTGAGAAGGTGAGGGAACCCAATCGTAAGCCCAATTGAAAAGAAACCTGACTAAGTTGGATGGGCTTCTCAGTGCGTAGCCCAAAAAACAGAAACAGTTGTTACCTGAATTCTTCTTTGTCATTTATATATCTATTTCTCATTTATTTTTATTACCTATTTTTCAGCTTACTAAATTTTACTTAATTAGTAACTCTTACACGTGAGCATAAGTTTTAATTTCTTATAATTTAAAACTGGTGATATGAAATAATTTCGTTCTAGTGATGTGAAATAATTTTAAAAGGTACACATTTAATAGTATAAGGTAAATTTTTGTTATTGCTACAAAATTAGTTTGACTAAATATAATACATTTTATATTTTATTTAAAATATTTAAATATAATTTTAATCGGACTAACAACATGCTAGCCATTTTAAACAAATCCTAAACCCTGAAAAAATATCAGGAGAAAATTTTTAAGAATTACAAAAAATATTAAAATATAAGGAAAGCAAATTTAATTCACTTAATAAAATATTATATTATCAATAATATCTTTTGGTTTTGTAATATTTTTTCTTGAAAAATTGCTTTCTGCAATACTTTTAACACAAAAATATAATTAATAATATTTTATTTTGTTAGTGACTTGTTTTAACAATGACGACTTGAAAAAACTCACAGAGAGATTATTTAGTTCAATAAAAAAGAAGATATGTATATTCAAAGTCTAAAGAAACACATTCAAGTTAATTGAAAGTCATTACATAATCAACCTTTCAAAAGATATAATCAACATTCCAAATGACTTTCACTTTATTGAAAGTCAAGGATTAATGAAGATTTCAAATGACAATTACAATTGATATTTTTGTAAAATAAGACTTTTCTAGAGAGTTATATCTTGATTTGAGTACATGCTTTTATACACTAATGAGAAATGTTTACCTTCTGACAAGATCATATCTTAATTTAATTGAACACTTAATATCTTTACACTATGCTCAAGAATAAAGAGTTATGTACTCTTTTAGAATGTTAGGTCTGATCGAATTGAATGTTAGCATCTTCACATCGTGCTTGAAGTTCGAGAATATACCCTCTTAAGAAATTGAATCTTAATTTAACTTGTATTACTTCGAGAGATCAAATTATGACATGTTTCTATATGATTAACAAATTATAGAAGCTAGACCAATATGAACTATTATGGTAGACTAATATGAAATATTATGATATCAATTAATTATTATTTTAATACTTGATAATCTCTATTTAAAATTATCCACTTGACCTTCAAATTGTGAAAGTTAAATACAAACTTTTAAGTGAATAAATACTCACTTAGAAAAAGTTGTATGTGAACTACACATATATGAGTTATTAGGAGTTGCTTATCAACTAAATATATCACCCTTAAGGATGAAAGATATAAATAAGTTAGGAATAATACATATGTTTGAGTTAGGGAGAGTTGTTTATTAATTACATGTATTACCATCAGCTATGACAACATATTGTTACATATAATGCATACCCATTATACCCATTATATGACCAGTATTAAAAAGTCTATCTCATTACCTATTCGGTATCCATAAAAAAGATATTTGCAGAATACTTTTATACCCATGTCTATCCATAGATACTCAAGATGATTTTTTTTAATTTTTAAATAAAATCATTTAAAAACAAGTATTTAAAGTATAAACTCAGATAAAAAAAATTAATTTTAAAATGCAATTCATATAAAATTGCACATTAAAATATTAATACAAACAAATTTGGTTTTTCTCTAAAAAATAAATTTAAATGAATTACACCAAAATATGTTTTAAAAACTTAGGATTAATATAATTTTGTTTTCCATATAATTTTGAGCTTTAATTTGAATAAAATATAACAGGAGCTGCATGTCACAATGACAATCTGATCTGGGACAAGGTATTAATACTTAAAATTGAGTTTTAAGTATGTATGGCGCACAAAATAACAAGTTCGCTGGGAAAAATTACAGTTTCGCTTCAATCCATTCATAGTAGCCAGTAAATCGGTGGATAACCAATGCATTCCCACATTTGAAAATAGGTTTTCCTTATGACTGATTCTTCATGCACCTCCTTGACTTCCTGCAATTTCATAATTTTTGGATATTTCCATTTTAGCCCAAAAAAAAACAAAAATACCCCTTGACAGACAGATTTAATTTCTTTTTTCTTTTCATAGATTGTACAAACCGTAACGTAAAGAATATTATCATTACGGATTATATAATCCATAATTATTTTTTGTATCTTTTATAATTTTTTTTTGTATTACGGTTTTTACAAAATGTATTTATAATTTTTTTTTGTATTTTGATTTTATACAACCGGCAATGGATTTTAAAAAATTTAATTTAATATGTGTTGTCACCTTAACACTATCCAATCATGTAATGAAGAGTCTATCTTGCTGCACCCTTATTCTCATTTTGAAGTTCAAACTCCATTTTAAATGAAAAATTTATTATGCTCTCTTATACCAATTAAATAAAGAATTTCTTTTGGTGCTCTAAAGAAATAGTCTCTTATGCTTCTCTAAAGAAAGAGTCTCTTAGATTATGCTGAAACATTCACTCTTTTTTATTGATTAGTTTCATTTCAAATTCAATTAAAATAAAATTAAACTAATTCTTGATTATAACTATAAAAAAAGTATAACTTACAGAGACTAAATTAAATTAAAATTAAATTAAAATAAAACTAAACTAATTTAATTTAATTTATTTTATTTTAGTTGAATTTGAAAAAGTGTGTGACTCAGAGAGACTAGACTAAACTAAAATTAAATTAAAATAAAACTAAACTAATTTAATTAATTTTATTTTATTTTAATTGAATTTGAAAAAAAAGTGACTTACATAAACTAAGCTAAATTAAAATTAAATTAAAATAAAACTAAACTAATTTAATTTATTTATTTTATTTTAATTGAATTTGAAATAAAGTCCAATCAAGAAGTGAACTTACGTATATTCTTCATTTGCCTTAATTTAATTAGTTTAGTTTTATTTTAATTGAATTTGAAATAAAAAAGAGGAGTGAATATTTCAACATAACAATCTAAGAGACTCTTTGTTTAGAACATGACTCTTTATTTATTGGGTATAGAGGAGTAAAATTGACTTTTCATTTAAAATAGAGTTGGAACTTGAGATGAGAAAAAGGGTGCAGTCAAATAGACTCTTCATTTAATTACATGATTAGGTGATATTAGAGTGACAACACACATTAAATTAAATATTTTTAAAATCTATTGCGGGTTGTACAAACAGTAATACAAAAAATTTATAAATAATACATTTAGAAAAATTTATACCTGCGTCTCTACAATCCTAACGTAAAAGGACAAAAAAAAATTGCGAATTGTACAATTCGCAATGATAATATTTTTTTAATTATATTACGGTTTATACAATCCGTAATATAAAAGGGACAAAAAAAATAATTACGAGTTATATGCAATGATAATATTTTTTAATCCGTAAAGAGAAAAAAAAAAGAATTTATGGAAGGATATTTTTCTCTTTTCCTAAAGGTTAAAATGAAAATATGTAAAGTTATGGAAGTGTAAGAAGTCAATATGGAGCAGGAAGAATCAGTCTTTTCTTATTCATCATATATTTCAACCTGCCTACCTATTCCAGAGATATACCAAAAAATTACTTTTTCAGAATAAAATTTATAGAACAAATTTTTCAGAACCATTTTCTAAAATAAGTTTTCGAAAACATATTAGACATTTTTCAAAACAAGTTCTAAAAAACACTTTCCAAGACAAGTTTCCTGAAACATATGAGATGTTCTTCGAAACACTGCATAAATATCCATTTTTTCTTTCCGGATTAAACAACCCTAAAACATTAGGGATTGAACAATACGAAATCTTTTCGGATTAGGGTTTTTAGAAAGAAAAAAAAAAAAACTACAAAAATGTATAATCTCTACCAAAATCAACGTTTTACTCTCTCTCTCTCTCTTCATGCGCACTGTCTTCAGCATCCAGAGGCTCCAAACTTGCTACAGACCCCTAACGACACGCCGCTAATGTCGACATTGTCATCGTGAGACTTAGTGACAAGTCGATAAACTTATTGATTATGAGTTCAGCCAAAATCGCAAAGGAGAAGAAGCTCTACACCCCCGAATCACCTTCAACCAGAAGGCCCACACCTCTGTTGGCAATGAGGCGTGGCAACGACAGAGGACGTGGTACAACCATGACATGGACCAGAAGAGAGAAGAAGACACTGGTACAATGGCTTTAGTGGTCACAACGTGGTGCTGCGAGGAAAGATATTTTAGTGTTTTTGTTATTAAGATAGAAAAATGCAGGTCATGAGGGTATCCAGGGGCTGATGATGACCCTACCCAGAGTAGTTATGGTATTAGTAAGTCCGTTCGCGAGCACACATCTAAATGTTTATTTTCGTTTTTATATCCAGATCTACTTCAATAAATGCACTTGGAATACTCTCTCGCCTTTATTTCTTATTTAAAATTCACCAAAAACTAATAAAAGGCAAAACCCATGCATCAGATTCTAAGGCCGTCTTGTTAACCACTACACTCACGTAACCCTGTTGGTATTTGTAATTGGATGTTCTAATATTTTCCACCTTGAGACCAAAATATATGTAACTAATATTTGAGGGTAATTCTCACTGATTCGTTCTTATAAGCGATTGACTACCGTTGTATATTGTCTTTGTTTTTAATTCAACAACGTTAACGCGAGTCTCGAAGCTCGGCACTTCAGCTTGATAAAGATGCCCCTTTAAGCAAATTGCAGAACTAACACGTACCCTCAGAACATATCAGGTTCCAAACAACAAAGCAAGAACTGGCAGCAACCACAGCCAACCGAAAGTGGAACTAGAATGCGTGAGGAAATGAATGTAATTGCGAAAATCATATAATAATGCGTAAGTATTAATCCCACAAAAGTCTAGTAAAAGTTCGAATGAGCAAAGCAAATCCAACAAAACAGAATATGAAATACGTGATGAAGAAAACAAAGTATTAACAAGCAGATAAGGGGATGTTCCAATATTAGAACGTGACGATAGGAAACTTACATAGATAGTGGTTACCAAAAGAAACGACTGGCCATCATGCAGAAATTAGTTCTTAAACTAAAGCCGTATATCTCAGGGGATGTAGAGTGTAGACACTAAAATTCCTCCATTATGAAAAGTGGATTTTGATCTCAGAAAATGCAATTCAGGGGAGTGCAGTTAAAACACGGGAATGATTTAATATTACAAACATACAGATACAAAGAAATCATCCTTTTTCCCCAAAACTTAGAAGCCAGAGACAAATAGTATCACATTAAATACATTTGATCTCAACAGAACGACACAACAGCCATTAACTCGGCAATTCGACAATAAACTAGCTGAACATTCAACATGCAATTTCATTCTCTAACCATAACCACGAACCACAGAATCAGTAATATATATGGGACAAAGACAAACACGTCAATAAGAAAAGAAGCATATGATAATTAATCTGGAAGAAGTAACACAATAATATAATAAGGATAACGACAATAACAATAACAATGATAATAATAATAATAATAATGACTCGATGATGACAATAATTACCTAGTAGCAGTACATTACAGAACAAAGCCATAAACAAAACCTGCCTCATCCAACATTTTAGAAGAGTGACCAAAAATTAGACCATCAGTTGAATCAGTTCTGGTTATCGTTCTTCCTTCCAGTCCCTTCCCCGTCCTTCTGTTCCAACAACCTCCCAGCCTCTTCATCAGCCTGCTGAGCCTTCTTCTGCGCCTCCGAAGCCTTCAGGGCCTGCAACTTGCAGTGATTATAGTACGCAACCCCCAAAAACGCCAAGCCGTAACCAATCAAGTTAATTGGGGTCACGGTGTCCTTTATCACAGACCAAGAGAAGGCAATCAAGAGCCAATCCTTGACCACCCCAGCAACATTCATAGTCAACGCCGAGGTCTTTCCCACCAGCAAGAAAACAGCAAGGTTCAACGCAAAAGCGCAAGCAGAATTGGTCCCGAAAATAGCGAAATCCAAATGCAAGCTGGAGTTGTCCCTCAACGAAGGGTACTCCATGACAATCCACGGCACGGACAAGAACACCAAACAACAGGGAGCAATATAGTAAAGGGAGGTAATAGGGTTCAAAGAAATTCCCTTGGAATTAAGCAAAATCTGAATCAGAACCAACCTAGTGGCTTCAAACGCAACAGCCAGAAGCTGCAGCGTGACGCCCCAGGAATCGAATTTGGCTTCTCCGTAAGCAGCAATTGCGACTCCAAGCGAAATTGAAACCATGTTGGCCATGGTCTCGTTCTTGAAGGCCTCTTTCTTGAACATGACCCCAATGGAATAAACGGCCACAGGCATAAGAGCCTTGAGCATCTGAATAAACGAAACAGAGAGGTATATATAGGCGGAATTGGAAAACCATAGGGAAAGTGAATAGAGTGCACCGATTGGGACAACGGATTTGAAGTACAGATCCCGAGACATCGAAACCGGTTCCACGAGCTTGAAGACGCGAACGAGAAGGTAGGCGAGGGAGGAGCAGAAGGCCATGTGGATCATGGTGAGCGAGATCGGATAGGGCCAGTTGTACATCTTCCGATCCAGAATGTACTTGTTGTAGACGATGACGGTGAAGCTGAGGAAGATCCATATGGCCACGTAGGTGTAGGAAAGGACGATTTTCTTAAGGACGCCGTCGGAGACCGCCATTGTTTCTGGTGGCTAAAACTTAAAACCCCAACCCTAACCCTAACCCTGACGGTGGTGCGGAGTGATTTGTTCTGTTTTTTAAGAGCGCTGAAGAGGGAGATCTAACGGAAATTCAGGTGATCTGCATTTAATGCATTCGGATTTGGATCTCCGTCCAATCTCAAACCACAAGGGGACTAAAAGGAAATAACTCTAATTGAATCACAAACTTCTGTATTTCACTATTATATCCTCAATCTCACACCTTCCCTTTGAGTACACACTAATCCATGGTTAAGTCTAGTGGGAATTAACAACGTGTCCTTTCTCTAGGACTTGGGCTATTTTATGGGCTTTCTCTGTTTTTATTTTTTATGTCCAACTTGTTTATACCAACAATGTCCTTTGGGGATTACTTGCAAAGACAACATTTTGATATAATATTCCACACTCTTACTTTTTTTCTCATCTAATTCACGTGCCAATGAATTGGATTAAACCACTAAATTAAGGGTGACCACCGTTTTGGTCCAGTAATTTTGGGAGTGTAGTTAGTTGATCTTAACTGTAACGCCCAATAGTAAAAGTGAAACTGGGTTGGAAACTTAAACAAGGTATAACGGATAAAATAACAAGTGGCGTGTTACGCGTTGGAGTTAAATTTGAAATTTGGGCATGGAACTTCCTCGTGTTTGTTTGCCTAATTGTTTCACGTGGGAAAGCTGACTTTGAGGCCACTTGTGACCTCTGCGAGGACAATTAAGGTTTAAGGATTCACAAGCGTCACACATGTTCGCCCTTTGCTCGAATTGCACTCTAAGTGTGTATCTCCCCCAAAAGATGCAACTTAACGTTATCTTTTGTTAAAAACATGTTCTGACCGCTAAAAAGACCTGGTTTTGGGGATAAAGGATCAAAGAAACTCTCTTGCACGTTCTAACATTGCCTTTCCTTGAGATGAGGTCTTCAAATCATATAATACGACAAAGTTACAGACAGACCATAACAGGAAAAAAATCTTACCTTTCCATGTCCTCACTGTGTGACTAGTTTTATTTTGAAATAATAGTCTTTTTAATTATTAAAGATGCCAGAAAATAACATAAAATACATATTATTTTTAAGATGATTAATGTTTTGATATGTTCAAATATATTGAATATTTGAATGGTTGATGTTCCAATTTGGATTATTTAATTTATTATAATGTAATTACTCCTTAATTTCGTATACTTTAATTTGAATACTTTTAATTTTCCCTATTGCAATAACTCACAATTACTATTTTTTTAATTGTGAAATTGGTTACAATTAGCCTCAACTCTATTAAAGATACTTAAGAATTTTAACTGGATTTATAATTCAATTACTTCTGAAAGATAAACATCACGATGTCCATGAAGTACTAAGACGGAAGTCAAAATTTTAACTTGCTAAGTATGAGAGTAATTCATAAGAAAAAGAAAATAGCTCTATCAGACAAACTTATCAAATATCAATGAAGGGACTAATTTACTACGTATCCGTCTCAAAATCCAATTATCTCCAAAATTTTATTTAATCTAAACAAACATGAGAAAATAATAGAATTTTTTTTGATGAATTTACTTGGGAAAATTAAAACACACTTAGCAAAATTTGGCCACTGAGGATCAGATTTTCACCAGCTACCCAATTTATTGAATAAAGTTTTAATTTATTAAAAGACTTTTTTCACAAATATTTTTTATTTGTTACTATAGCAATTTCAATAAACCAACTAAATTTTAATGAGTGAATTTTTAAAGAATTTTTTTTTTCACTATTGAATCGAATATACAAAGCGATTTAAGATTTATTGAGCAGATTATACCTAAATTCTACAACTTACAACTATGCAAACAAAGCATGAAAATTATTTCGAAAACTCCAACAAATATATCAACCCTGCATTTTGTAGCTAATATTTTTACAACAATTCATCTTAAATAACTTTTCCACCGCGTCAAATCAAAAATCTAATTTTATTTCTCACAGTTCAAATGTAGTACTTGTTGTACAATCTACAAAAAATTCAAATTTTGATCTTAATTCGTCCATTCTATATTGAAAAATACAAAAAATTGATCAAATTTATTTTCACCAAACCTACCCTATGAAACTATACCAAATGATTTTCTTTTTTCAAGCTCTCAAACTAATCTAAATATCCAATTCCCTTTTCGTCAACAAAACAATTATTCTTTTGACAAAAAAATTAGAATTTCTTGAAGTTACAATCCAAAACAACTCTTGAAGATAGAAAATTTAATTTTAAAATGATAACTCTAGTTTTACTTACCTTAATCTCTTTCTCTTCTATAAAAAATAATATTTCTTGACATAGCTAGATAAATCAATGTACCAAAACATCCCTAATTATCTTTGAAGGGAAAAATCTAAACACACACAACTCAAATGATCTTAGATTTTGCTTTGTTTCCCTATTCTTTCACAAATCTGCAGGAAAGGTCATAAGAAAGGGAGAAAAAGGATTTACCCAAAACTAATGTTAAAATTTTGGACTACTGACTTTGCGTTTGAATCTTTTACTCCTGGAAATGTGGATAATAAAGTTTGGTTGAAGGATTCTGAAAAGGTAGAAGTGAGGAAAAAAAAATAAGAATGGCGAATGAAATGTTATTTTATAGATTTTCAAAATAAAGAAGCTAAATATGACTTACTAAAAATATTTTAATAATTAATAATGTTAACTTTTTTCAATTTACTGGAAGTAGATGGTCGAATTCTAGCTAAACCTTTCAAAATAAATCTATTGTCACACTTTCTTTTATCCATTAATTCCTATCGTATAAACAATATAATAAAATAACTATAGCATAAGTTTCTGAACTCAACATATAACACAAACAAATAAATTTACAAATACAATTTAATACTTAAAAACTTAATCTTTACAATGTTCATTATTCGATATCAGTTTCGTTAACTCAAAAATCTAATTTGAACGATTAAAATTGTCTCAAATTCTTAGTTTAATTTGAACTAGACTAATAAAATCTAATGATGATTATTTTAAATATTAAATTTATTATTAACAATAACTTGAATTAACACTATTAACTATATACATTACGTAACATTATGTATTATTGAATAACAATAACAATAAAGTCGTTATTCCGAGCTCAAGTAAGTTTAAGATGAGTGGTGCAAGTGATTGAGATTAGAGTTTATTACCTTATTTCTGGATATTAAATACCTATTTATAGGTATTGTAATGGACCTAGAGCAATTAGGTCCACTGGCCCAGCCCAACATAAGGTCCAATTCTATCTATTCTAATTTGAATCCATTCTACTGTACTGTATTCCTCTATGTATCCTGCGTGTAGGGATGTCACGTGTCGCTCATGAGGGGCTCGTGTCGCTTGCCAATCAGCACATAAATGGGATCATCGTACTTGTGACGGACTGAGATGAACATCTTGATCCGTTATCTTAATACACCAAAAGTACATACAAATATAATTTGATTAATATGTATGATCGACCATATAATACACTACATGTACAATATAGAAAAAGGCATGTCTACCTTCCTACATGCATATTATATATATAATTTTTTTAATAGGTCTAAAACAACAATTTGTTTTTATACATTATTTACGATCAAAACAATTTAAAAAAAACAAGTGACTTAACGTTATTTAAACATATAAAAATCTCGATTACATATGTATTTCATTAAATAAATTATCTCACCATATTACGACTCAAACCTCATCCTACACACATTTCACCTATTATATCATCAATTTGAATTAGTTGAGCTTTCACAAATAATTATTTCACTTACAATTTTATGATACAATTATATAATATTTTTATATCTTTTGTTGTTATTTAGACAAATAATTCAAATAAAACAAATTGCTCGTACTGATTAAAGTTAGTTGTGATAGATAATATAATTTTTTCTTAAATAAAAAGTTAGTTTAACTAAATTTTAAATCTCTTATAAATTTAGATATTTTCAATTTAGCATTTGTTAATTTTTTCAAGTGTTCATAATTTTATATTTTCTAATCGAATTCGTGTCTTTTAATTCTTTTATTAAGACGATGGTATGATTATCGTCTTGTTCCATCATCATGTTTATTTGCATCCACATCTTACAAATATGAGATTTGTAATTAACATAAAACATAAAATTACATTATTATCAATAAGTGATTTTTATTGTTTTTAATATAGCCTATTAAATAAGGAGATTGTTTGTTGTTGGATAACTTCCACCTTATCACTTACATAGTCCTTTGTTATCTAACATTTTTTTAATAAAAACAATAAAAGTTAAATGTTATTTTACATTAATCATAATATAGTTAAGTAGGTAAAATGAGAAGATAAGATGATGGTAACCAATTAAAAAAATATTAAACGGTGAAAGCTCAATTAAAAGATATAAAAAATTTAGGTGAATAGAGAAAACAAATGTAATTGGAATTTATTGAAATAGTCCTTTGCGTACCAACAAAATCAATCTTAAATATCAAATCAACCTAACCAACAATAATACATTTGTACATATAACCACGAATAAAACATTTATTTTCCTCAATCCCTTTTCTAATCCACAAAATTGTACTATGAATGCGAATATGTCATCGAAGAGGAGGAATCAAATTGGATGAGTGTTTGAAACATGAATTTGGAATATAAGCACGTTTATGACTTTTGAACAAATGAACAAAAGCCTTAATTGAGCCAAACACTGAAAAGTTTATTGATTAGCGCGCCTACACCTTATATTTTAAACTTTGCTTTGTTCTAAAAAAGTTTGGTGCCTTCTTTGTCTGCTCGCTGAAGTATTCAAGGTATTCTCTGATTTGCTGTTCTATTTGTCAATGGATTCTATCATTATCATTGATTTGTTTTTTGCTTATTAAGTATAAAGCTGGGAAAACTTTTGCGCGTATCTATTTTAAGCAAAATACATAAAAATATTTTCTTTTAAAAAAAGTCACCAGAATAATATATATTATTGATGATTACATTAAATTAATAAATAAGATAACAATGACGTAATCAAATTATTAGATCGTATTGGATGTTTTAAAATATTTTATATTAAAAATGCAGGTAAATTAAATTTTTAAAAGTTTAAATTCTTAGCCTTCAAATATGTAGAAACTGTTTGTTCGGCGATATATAGAGTATTGTTTGAATTGTGTCTTATTCATCAGTATTATGACTTTAAATCTTCATTTTAAAAACATCTCATATTTTAACTTTTCACTTGTGACGCGTGATTTGACCACTGTTTAATGTTTATGTATTATTTTTTATTAATAGTTTATTGTATGTTACCATTGAGAGTTTTCGAGAATGTACAAAAAATGGCTGAAGCTCTTTGGCCTTAACTTTTTCAAAATGTAGTTACATAATTTGTAGTCAGAAAAACTTTTCCGCCTTGAATGTTTTTATCAATCAAGAAGGCAGGACAATTTTTTATGTGTCTGTTTTTGTTTTCCAAATGATAACCTTTTCAAATTAATTACACTCATTTTTTTCTACATTTTCTTTTCTTAAAATCAAACACTTATCTGTACCCAAAAAGAAAGTAACAACTCGTGTTTCTAAACTATTATTTCTATTTTTAGATAATATTTTAAAATCCATTGAATTTTTTTACTTAATTATACATATTTTTGTTTCAGTTAAACTTGTTAACTTTTTTTTTTTCCAAAATTCAATTTACTAAGTTTAAACTAAAAACTTTTTATAAGAATGTTGTGATAATAAAATGTTGTTAGTTAGAAAAATACGTAATTAATGTATATATATATATATATATATATATATATATAATCTTTACTATCATGAATTACTTTATCTTTAATTATACTTTATGATATATTGAGATAATTTGTTATGTTACTATTTTTTTTAAATGTATATTAAAAATTTTCAGTATGTGTTAGTAACTAAGAAGTAATATTAGATTGCATTTCATATTTTTTATACTCGGTGATTTATATATTTTATATACTTTAACACAATTTTCAAAATTATAATAGTTCAACACAACTATCTTAATTTTCACAAATTAGTATATTGATTTATATGATGTCAGAATATACGTAAAATTAAAAAAATTTATTTTCTTAAAGTTAAGGTAGATAATATTTAAATCACAATAGATCGTGATACTATTTTAAATACATAGACAAAATGATCACATAGTTACATAATTAATATATCATGTTTTAACTATCATTCATATATATATATATATATATTGCTTCAAGATTAAATAATGTTATATAAATTTAAGTGAAACTAATTTATCTCATAGACTGGTTTTGATTAATCAAGAGAGAGCTCCTAGTTTAAAGTACGAGATCACTGGTTGGTTGATGGACTACACATATATTGTAAATAAACTAACATTATTTGAGTGATCCTAACTTTAAGAAGATAAAATTGATTTGACACCTGTCTTCAATTAGTATCATTTTGTTGCTTGATTGACCAACTTTGTTTTGTTCAAATGTAACTTAGCTCTAGTGATTTGGTACATAAAATCATCTAGTTCTAGAAGTACATTCACAACTTTTATTATTAATCTCTTAAATATCACTTACCTTGAGTTGGTAGAGTTTTGAATAAGAGATAATTGTTTTTATATCTCTCTTACTAAAGACGAAGTCATAACTATAGTGAAAAATATTATTATATAACTGACCATGATAATATTTAAACAATAATATTCGGTACAAGTCATGATTATTTATATTTAAATATCGTCAATCTATATAAAAAAAATTTGGTTGAACAAATTTTTTTTATCAATTATTAATCACTATCACTCTACTCAAGTTTTTAATATATGTAAATTTCTATGATAAAACAAACCTAAACTATTTTTTCACTCACTTCCTTTAGTTTTGAGTACTTAAAATCCTAAAATATATAAAATATAAAATACATATATTCAAATCTACCATAATTCATTCCATTTATAAATTAACGAAAACTCAAATATCAGTCAAAAGTATGATAACACTCTAACACACTTAAGTAAAATAAAAAATGAAGATATGTAATTAAATCAACTTCCCTTACCTTACCTAAAGGTACTAAACTTTACAATCAAAATCCCCACTCATTCAAATTATCCAATCAAAGAGAAAAAGTTATAAAATCAATTATAGAGAAAGCAATATTTCGTCTTTATTAAAATTTTAAAATCAACTTATATGATCTATCCACAACTACCTTCTCCCAAGTATAATTTAAACGTAGAAAAGTTGAAAGACCAAGTTATAATTTCAAAAATAATATACGTAAACTATATTATATTGTCAGAGAAATACATTTTAAATGAAATATTGTTTTTAATTATTTAAAAAAACTTTTTCATTTTTGTATAGGTAACACTCCACAAAATTAAAGCTTCTATTGAGGCAACTAATGTATTAACATCATGTATATCTTACTGTACTTCATAGTTAACATGCATCAAGATTACATAATAATGCTAAACTGAAATTCAAAACATATTTACAATATCACATACAAGTTTTTCAAAATATAATATTAGTCCTAATGGCATCCTTCAACCTAGATGATCTTCCAAAGATTCATCTGCATGATCTCCCAAAGATCCATTTGCAGCACCATCTGCTCCCGTGTCAAAACACGATCATCGCAGACAGAAAATGCAAACATAACACAACTAAAAGCAAAGGGTAAGCTAACCAAATTTTAACAAATCAAAAACATTCAATTTCATATATCATCACAATATAAAAATCTAACACACTACAAACATGACTCTACTTCCGGAAGACTCATGCATTGAATAGACCTCGAGATATGCACATGTCATACATCTCCAAATTGTGAATCCATATAGCCCCCACATAAATGAATCATCAATCATGTATGACAGGGTTAGTCCCCTGAGACTTTCCTGACCAACTATATTTCAAGCTGCAGTCACCCAGTTCAGACCTCCTCAGACTTTCACCACCTAGTAATGATCATATATTTGATTCCTATTACTAGTAGAGTCAGAATATCAATCATTATTGATCAGATCCTTAGACAATACACTTCCAAATTAACCAAGACACGGGTGTTTTCTTTCCTGAAAATACTATGCCTAGGCTTTGACCAACTTTATCAACACTTTTAACAATATCACATCACAATATAGATCTATACTCATGCATTCATTCACATTTAAATTTCAATCTCCACTTCAATCTCAACATTTAAAGAAGTCACTAAACCATCAGTATAATTAAACTTAAATCATCAATTAATATATTTTATTAAATACATAATACATTGCATTCCAAAAGAGTTAAATAATCGAAAACAAAAAGCAAAAAAAAAAAATTATTTTTAGCTTGAGCTAGACCAATTTCGCCTGGACGAAAATACCCCTCGCTTGAGCGAAACATCTACTGCTTGGGCGAAAATAGTCCAGAGAGCAGGGTCTTTTTTCGCCTTAGCGAAAATACTCTCGCCTGGGCGAGAATACCTCATCGCTTGGGCGAAAGATTTCTCGCTTGGGCGACTGTACCCTCGCTTGAGCGAAACTACTTTCTAGCCTGGGCGAGGAACTTCCCGTCTGGGCGAAAACAGTCCAGAGAGCATACTTGCTACTCGAAACCATTCTCGCCTAGCTGAGATGATGTCGCCTGGGTGAATTATGTAGAAAACATCAGTTATCAGGCAATTTATGCAGTTTTTACTACCACAGAGCTACTACACATGTCTCAGATGACTAACTTAACTAGAAATTCAACTTGCATTCCATCAATTATCACATACTCATCATACATACCAAAATGAATAAACAATCAAGAACTCAACTTAAGTTTCATGCCAGCAAATAAACCATCACAAATGCATTTTCACAGACATATTATAAATGAAACCCTAAATCACAAACAAACTGAAATCAAGTAACCTGCAAGTCAGCTTCCCTTACCTAAATTGCACTAGAAGTTATCTCTAACAGCCCCAAAGCCTAATATCTTCAAGAACTCAAATCTGCACAAAAGGACCTCTAATCAACGATCAGACTAAAACACTAGGGAACTGAGTTCACTAAGGCACTATCTGATAACTCAGAGGCCACATGCAAGCTCATAAGGTAGAGGAAAACGAAAACCTAAAAATGGCTCTTAAGGGAATAGGGCAGAAAACGAACTCACTCTAATGGAGATTCTGATCGGGTAGACTTGTTCTATTCTCTCCGTCACGAGTACAAAAGTGAGCTTCCACTTGAGAAACTGATGAGGTACGAAAGTGGAGATTTAGAGAGAAGTCAGAAAAAAGAGAGTTAGAGGTTTTAGAGAAATGTTGGCTTGAGTGGAAATGAGACTTGGATACTTACTTTTTCTATAAATACGCGTTTCTACTTCTACCATTTCTATACCATTTATACTCAGATGAAAGATTTTTCTAGATTGTTAAAATATACTTTAAAAATCACATATTTAATATAAATAAATAAGATCTCACACGTTTAAAATCAATTATAATTTAAAATTTCCAAACAATCTATTTATTTCTTTTGTTCAAGACAAACCCAGTATTAATAACAATCAATAAACTTTTTAATCATGTCCCTCAATTTTTAAAAAACTCAAATAATAGGACTATCTTGATATTAAAATAATAAATAAAATAATATTGACAAATTTAATTTATATATTATATAATTTATAAATAATAACAATTTTAAATTCTAATGGCATTAATTTTAAATTACTGTATCTTTAAATTATGAGACTTGATTGGTCCTTTCAAAGACTAAATTGAACAAAAAATACATAAATATAAAACACAAAATAATTAAACCATAGTTTTTTAATATTATTTTTCCGATGTGCGTTATCTAAACTAAAATCACAGTACTCTAAAATAAATTTAATTATAATTATGTTGTTCTAGAGTCAGTTTGTTTTTGTTTATGCTTTTTTTTGTTTTTTTAATAAAATATTTCATTTTTGTACGTGTTTGTCTAATCTATTTATTTTTAAAATAACAAATTTCTAATTTCTTAAGAAATAAATCCTATACATTTTCTAAATAAGTATTTTTATACTACTTATTTTTAAATAAATTGACCGATAAAATCATTTTTATGAATATGCATATCGGTATAATATAACATGAACGCAATAAAGATTTTTTTTTAAGTCAAAATTCGTTATCAAGACATTCAACCCACAAAGTTAGACGTTGTGAGTCCTTGTTTTGGTAAAACATGTCAACTTATTATTATTATTATTATTATAATAATAAGATTCAAGGAATTTTGTTTCTCTTGAACTTGAATATCTGCAACACCTATCATATCTTAATTCTTAAGATCCTGTGTCCAAAGTTGGGAATTGGAGGTAATGACAGTCCTCGTAACTTGATTATCAGACAGGAGTAAAGAAACTCTTGTTAGGCCCAAAAGGAAGACAGTCGCTGCCATTTTATTTTACTAATAGGAATAAATAAATTGGTCAGTGATTTTAGAGAATGAATTAAATGTAATTTGTTGTCATAAAATTGATTTATGACGTAAATTGTGTTTATTTATATAATATAAATTAATTTTCTTTCTAATCTAATGGATATGTAATTTTTAATACATTATATTAATTTTAGTTTTTATTATTAGTTATTAATGTACCAGTTAACATGATAAGTTGAAAAATACTTCAATCCACCAACTCGTTGGAGTTTGCATAGATAAAACCAGCCATTGTTTTAAATCGATAAATTTAAAAAATTCGGGTTACAAATTTTATCATGTATTTTTAAAATTTTTTATTAATTTCAAAAAGTTAAAAAATATATTTGCCATTATTGTTAACTTTTTTTATAAATCTGGTTTCTCTAATATTAAAAAAAATTAATATTCAAATAAAATTTAAGTTAAATTATTAATATATATGGCTTCTTTAAATAAATTTGTTCATTTAAATTAAAATTATAAAATAAATAGTTTTTTTTTCGAGCCAACTTACTCTTTAATGAATCAAATCTCAATTTACAGTTTTAAAATGATGAGCCCAAATTAAACTTGAGTTACTTTGGATAAATTGGTGATGAATGGGAATAACCTATAAAATAACACTTTAAATGAATGGGAATAACCTATAAAATAACACTTTAAATCAATAAATGTACCTAAATAATAGAGTAATTCATTGATGAGTATCCGTTGGAATATTAAAATGCACCTTTTAAATAAAAGTTTAACTGGAACGTTTGTATAAGTTAATATAATTAGATTAGACACAATTTTGTAAATAGTAGACCTTCATGATAAAAAGAAAACAATTATGTCAAAATGATAAGTTTAGAAAAAATATTTTTTTTATTAATTATTATAAATTATGGTGTATGTTTTATTTTTTTAAACATCTTTAATATTTTGATATCTTACATTATGGATATTCGATAGAAAATTAGATTTATCTTATTTTATCATCGGCGTAGAAAATTGATATTTGTTTTAAACTGATTGAAGAGAATAAATAAAAATTAAGGCAATTTGATAAAATTATTTAATAAATATAAATACTAAATTTACCCACTTCAGTACATTAGTGATATTGTTAGAATTAATTATTATATTTGAGATCTTGTCTTTTCATATTTAAGATATTATATTTATCTTAAAGAATTAAGAAAAAAAATATATTTAAACTAATATTGATCTTAATTTTTAAGTAATGTAAGATTAATAGATATATTTAAACAAACCTCCAATTGAGGGTTAAGAAAATGAGGTTCTCACATGTAAAGTTAATGTTTCCACATCAAATATGTTAAGATGATAGTTAAAATCAATCACCTTGGAAGTATTGTTTGTTTTATAAATTAAAACTCAATTATGATTTTGTTTTTAGAGAATGTTTCAAAAAGTTAAGAAAAAAAATATGTATTTAAACTAACTTTATCATAAACCATTGCATGTACCAGAATTTTAAACATAAAGATCAATTAATAATTTATCAAACAATTTTTTATAGAATAACAAATTTCTCTCTTTTAAAATTTTCCCTTCATATCATTATAGATTCTGGTAGATTACTTCAGATAAAATATAGATAATCCTTACAAATCTTGTGGAATTAATCTCCAGAAATGTAACAAACAATCAGCAGAACATTAAAGATGGTGGGAAAGATCGTAGGAAAGAGTGTGTTAAGCCTTCACCTAACAACGAATTGGTGTAAAAAGGAAATGATGATTGGGTGAAGCACGAAATAATCTCGTTTGCGTTGTGGTGTGTCTGATGCTCATGCATTGCTGTGTCTTCTGCCGACACTTGTTTGGTTTTGGTGTCATGTCATGCCCTGCTTTTCTTCCATTCAAATTCACACCCCTACATATTCCTCTTCACATCTTTAACACTTTCACCTTTTTACTCTTTCATAATCATGACACCTGTATATTCTCTTTTCTTTTTTAAAGAAAACTACCTTTATATTTTTTTATTTTAATATTTCTTATCATCAGATATTATCGGAAAATAACACTAACTCTGAATAATGTGAGTTGTTAGCTGTATGGATCACCAAATATTTTCCAAGGACTTAAAACTTAATCTTTTAAACTAAGTATTTTATTTGAAGTTATTGCATTTAGTAAATAAATCTGGGTTAATAAAAATATATAGTAACAAACCCGAGACTTCTTCCTAGATAGTCTAGCATATATTTTCACCTTAACTATATTATGTAAGATAAATTTTGAATATGATTTCATAAGTATGTTGATGGTATATAACATGATATATCTATATTTATACGTAAAGTTATAAAAGAAATACTTTTATCTAATGAATTTATAGTGCAATATATTTACAGTGCAATTTTTTCACACCTTTATCTAATGAATTTATATATAGCGAGAAACTATGGACTCTTGCAGTGGCTATTTTAAAAATCATATTTACATCATTTATGCTATAATTTTTTTTATCTTAATAAAATTGAAATCAAATAAGCTAATATGTTTTGCTATTTCTTTTTTCTATTGGTCTAACACTAATATTTTATTTGGATTAAAAGATAAATAAATAAATAAAAATAAATCAAATGAAAAAAATTTGAATTGATCCAAGTAAAGGAAAGATAGAAACAAATTGTTTCCTGTTTCACAAAAAGGTTTCTTCCGCAGATCTTTTAAATGAACAATAAAATGATTTTCATGGATCAAAACAATGAAAAGTTTGCCCTTTAAATTTAGGTGATTAAGGGGTTATAACAATGTTCGTTTAGTTATAGTTTTACATTAAAAATTTATGTTTTAAACAGAAATAAGAGAACTAATTTTTTAAGTGAAAGAAGGAGGATGATAGATTTCCCCCCAAAATAAACTTATTTTAAACAAATTATTTAAATAAACTCATTTTAACTTTAACTTTCAAATTAGATTTCTTCCCAAAGTGAAATAATTCCTATCTTTTTTTTCCATTTATTAAAAATAATGAAGAATTCAGATTGGAATTCGCTTTTTAGAAATTTGAATTTCACCTAGTTTTTTTAATATTTTAAAATAAGACAAAAAGATGGAAAGAAAAATTGATATTACTATTCACTGTTCACAATTGGTGAATAATAAATCAGTCAACTTTAAAAATTAAAATAAAGATAAGTTTGTTTGGATGATTTTTAAATCAATATATTTTGAGAAAAAGATATGGGATGAGAAGTCATTTAAAAATAATTAGTCATAGTTTTAGCCTATGAATAAGCAGAAAGAACAAAAGTGAAGGAGGCGTGTAAGAATGGGGCGAAGGAAGGAAAGCCACCCAGAATTTATTTGACTCATGTATTCTAGCAAGTACAAACGCAAAATGTACCATTAAGTCATAACGATAACTGATGTTGTTCTTAGACATCGCTATTAATGATAATTGAAAATATTAACATTACATTACACGCCCTATTTCCCTCTCTTTCTATGTCCTCGCGACAGCAGAAACAGTACAGAAACCCCAGCAAAGAAGATTTGCCACAAAGATTGGCACTTGGGCCATTTGTACCTGAAAACGTTGTTCATCTATGGAGACCAACAAACAACATAGGAAGAAATGGTTCCTGCCACTTGTATTGTCTCTACTGTTGTTAACCTTGCTCATACTCTTTTCCATCTTCGTCTCCTCCGATTCTTCCTCTTTGCTCTACCTATATCGTACACGTGGCAGAGTGGAAGAGCCTCGTTTCGTGGAGTCAAAGCTGAGGGCATCTTCCATGTCATCCAGTGACTCCGTTCCCAGGATCGCGTACCTGATCTCGGGGTCGGTGGGTGATGGCGAGACTCTGAAGAGGACCCTGAAGGCCCTTTACCATCCCAGGAACCAGTACGCTGTGCACTTGGATCTCGAAGCTTCTACGCAGGAAAGATTGGAGCTTGCCAACTTCGTGAAGAACGAGCCTCTCTTTTCGAAATTGGGCAATGTTAGGATGGTTGTTAAGGCTAACTTAGTCACCTACAGGGGACCCACTATGGTCACTAATACCCTTCACGCCGCAGCCATTTTGTTCAAGGAAGGTGGGCTCTGGGATTGGTTCATCAATCTAAGCGCTTCTGATTACCCCTTGGTAACCCAAGATGGTAAGCTACTACCGTCTTCTCTTCCTTTTCCTTAACTCTTTGTTTTCCTATCTTCGATGAGCAAAAAACTAGGCACTGTTTTTGGTTGGATTCTGTGTCTGTGTTACGGAGATTTTGTTGATTCGTCATCTTTCAAACGGAGCCGGGCATTTATTTGTGTATTGGCGGTTTCCCAGGTTTTGATTTTGTGTTAATCGATTTAAGTGCTGGTTTGTTTTGGAATGCATTTCTGATATGTGATGTGAGAACTGGACCTGTATATTGCTGCTAATTTTGCCTGAGATAAGTTTAGGGACTTGCTGAATTTTAAGTTGGTCTGATCTGGTCCCAATCCGTGTCCAAAGTGTTCTATTTGTTGGTTTGCTCATCGATGAATTGTTTGTTTTGTCAGCTGACAGGCTTGTTCCTCTCTCTCTTCTTGTAGCCCGGGGTGGTGGGGGAGGAGGAATGCCAGGTTTCAGATGAAAGTAAAATCGCTTATAACTCCGTTTCTGCTTTGATGCTTCTTTATGTTTTTGAAAAATAACCACTGCCAATGTTATTGGATGCATTGTAATAATTCATTTAAAGTAAATTTTGGTTATGGATTTTTTTGATGGTTTGTTAGTTAAATGCTTAAATCTGTTAATTTGTTGAAACTTACTAAAGAATGTGAACTGTGAATTCCTGTTTTCACAATCACCCACTTCATCTCTTTTGCTCAACAGATCTGCTGCATACACTGTCATCAATTCCGAGACACCTTAACTTTATTGAGCACACCAGTGATATTGGCTGGAAGGAGTAAGTTGCCAATCCTTTCATCCTGTGTTTAATTGCGTGGATTACTTTATTTCCTTCAAAAGTAACGTGCAATTTTGTGAAATATCAAACATTACCTATTCTTTTTAAGTAAGACTTTGCTGTTTCCTTTTTTCAATAGAGATCAGAGAGCCAAGCCTGTTATAATCGATCCAGCTCTTTATAGTGTCAATAAATCTGATTTATTTTGGGTGACAGAGAAAAGAAGTGTTCCCACAGCATATAAGCTGTTTACAGGTGTGGCATCTGATGACTTATCTTGCTTAAATCTTTGTTTTGTTATTTTTCTCATTCCACGTTTATTAGTTTGTTTTTTCACATCTGTAGCTAAGAAAAAAAAATTGAAAATTGATGTACTACTGACTGCCATTGGTATTCCTAATATAGATGTGGCAATTATCATGAGCTGTGTGTCCCTTACCCGTAAATTCATTTCATTCATACAAGAGGTCTAATTGCATACGCTTATTCTGGTGTCCTTTCCCTCTATTTTATGTTGACAATTGCTAACAAGTGCCGCAAGGACATTGGTTAATGGAACAAAAGAAGTAAGCATTCATTATATTGAAAATACAAAAATCATTTAATGCTTACTTATAAAGTAATTAACAGTGCTTAATGAACGTTATTAAATGCATCTTAACCAATGTCATTAGGTCCTTTGTCAGCATGACCCTTTTAAGTTTGTTTCAAAATGACGTCATTTGCAGTTAAAAATCCGCAGAATCTATGACATACCATTCTGTATCATCTCAAGTTTTTTAAATAGTTGTTAGTAAGTTGAAAGACCTAGTATCCAACTCTATGCTTTCTAAGTCTTGTTATGCTACTTGATTTTGCTCAGGTTCTGCTTGGATGATGCTCTCTCGCCAATTTGTTGAATATTTGTTATGGGGATGGGATAACTTGCCCAGAATAGTGTTGATGTATTATGCCAACTTTCTATCCTCCCCTGAAGGGTATTTTCACACAGTCATCTGCAATGCTGATGAGTTCCGGAACACTACTGTAAATCATGACCTCCACTTCATATCATGGGATAACCCTCCAAAACAACATCCACACTTCCTTACCATTAATAACTACGAGGAAATGGTGGAGAGCAATGCCCCGTTTGCGCGGAAATTTGGCAGGAATGATGAACTCTTGGATAAGATTGATACTGAACTCTTGGGACGAAATGAACATGGTTATGTGTCTGGCAAGTGGTTTGACCGAGCAAATTCAAACATCACCAAACCATATTCTGCCATAAAAAATATCACTGAACTTAAGCCTGGCCCTGGAGCGGAAAGGCTCAAACGCCTTATCAATGGTTTATTGTCAGCAGAAGATTTTCACACTAAGCAGTGTTCTTGACTCCCTGGTTTAAACACCTTGCTACGCTCATTGCTGTTTTTTCCATCACTCAGCTCAGCGGCAACAGGCAAATCATTATTATGATCAGTTGACACACGAGGATGTTATGAGACAAACACGAAATATGAGAAGATAGATCAGAAAACGGAATGGACCATTTCTTCAATAGTACGTCTTACCTTCAATTTCTACCTCTACACAAACTCTAACGTGACCACACATTTGTAGGTAATATGTATCATTGTTTGATTCACATGATTTATTAAATTTCATGGATGGCGTGACGAGTCATCATCAATGCAATTGTTGTACTCTGGATAATGTCTTTATAGTAAATAAGAGATTCAGTTATATAAAGCATGGGCAGAATGCTGTTAGGCTGGAAATGGCACAAACCGTGAAAAGTGCTATCCTAACGAATCTTTTTTTAGGAACATGCTCACATAGCTTCCACTTTTATTCTGTTTTTTTTTATCTCTCTTCCTTTTCTTGAGTTATTACCTCATAAATTGATGTACATTTTACAAGTAGTGTACTGTTAGACCCATTAGCGTCCTCTAAATTAACCTTGTTGGTAAAAGAATTACTTGACACACTTTTATTGTGTCTGTGATGGGAGGGAAGGGATCACCTTCAGGGAACTAATCTATTTTATCCAGATCTATCTTTTGTTGCCTCTACTGTTTTGAGCATCCTAGTGTTGGCTAATTTTTCCTCTCCTCGTTTTCACTTCTTTTACATGAAAATGCATTTTCATTGCATTTATAATCCAATGCTTGTAGCATCAAAATTTACTTTTAAGAATAAACCTACTTTAAAAGATTCATTTTGTTTTGTTCTCATTTCAAAATTCAGACAGTTGATATTTAACTAATTGTTTTTGGCATACTTACAGCAGACACAATCACAATGGCCATGGCCACATTGTGTAGTCTCGAAGGACCTTGTCCCTTAACTTTAGAGATTTTGTTGCTTCACCATTCAAGGGCCAAAAACCTTCATGGTCCGTGCACCAGCATCATTAAAAGGAATTTCCTATTTTTTTTTTTAATTTTGTTTCAGTGAAGTGGTAAAAGGGGTACACACCTCCATTAGGCATGTTGCCAAGGGTAAGAAAAAAATTCAATTTATCAAATCTAATCCATAAATATTACTTAAAAGTCTCCTTAAATGGATTTATCTCAAATTGAAATCAATCCATCTAATTGGATTTGGATTGGATAATTTTTTGGATTTTAAAAATCCAAAATCAAAGTGTGTCTAGGTTATTTCAAAATGTGGGTAAGTTAATATTGGGTTGGGCTATGTCGGGTTAGGGCCACGTGGGATCGAGCCTAGGTTAGGCTAAATCAAGTTGAGTTGACTTGGACTAAGGTCAAGTTAGGTTAGGGCCACGTGGGATCGAGCCTAGGTTAGGCTAAATCAAGTCGAGTTGACTTGGACTAAGGTCAAGTTAAGCTGACCCGAGTTAAAGTCAAGTCGAGCTAGCCTGAGTACAGGTCGAGATGAGTTGGACAAAGCCAGTTCATGCCAAGTCAATATGGGCCTAAGTCAAGTTGAGTTATGGCGAGCCAGATCGTGCTAAGTTTGCCTAGCCCCAAGTTGAGCCGAGTTGGCCCACGTTTAGCCAAGATGGGTTAGGCCTAGGTCAAGTCAAGTTCATAGGGTCGATCTTAGGTTTGACTGAGACGGACTGGGCTAAGTCAAGTTGGGTTCGTGATGGGCCGAGAAATCAGGTCAAGACCATGTCAAATTGACTTAGGTTGATCCATGTTAAGTCGAGTAGAGTCAATATGGGCCTAGGTCAAACCAATTTGGCTCGAGCTCAGGTTAAATGAGTTGGCCCAAATGCAACTCAAAGTGAGTTGGACCAATCTCTAGTAAAGTCTAATAAGACAAAGTCTAAGTTAAGTCGAGCCAGTTTGAGCCTAGGTCCTAGTCAAGTTGGGGCGAGCCCACGTTCAATAGAGTTAGGCAAGGCCCAAGTCATTTTGAGTTTGATTAAGACCAAGTTGGGTTGGGCCCAAGTCAAGCTAAGTTGTCCTCGAGCCTAGTTTGAGTCGAGTCAGCCCAAACCCAAGTCTAAGTTCGAGACGAACCTAGTCTGATCAGATCAAGTTAGACTTGTTTTGGGCCGAGATATCATACCTAAATTAGGTTGGGGCCATGTCAATTTGAGTTGGGTCAATCCAAAGTCAGGTTGAGTCGAGTTGGTCAAAGCCCAGGTCGACCTGAGTCGAGGTGAGCCCACTTTCAATCAAGTTAGGTTAAGCCAAGGGAGTTTAGTCCTGACTAGGTCAGATTAGGGCCAAGTCGAGCCTAGTCTGATTGGGTTTATCTTGAACTAGGCTTAGGTGGGACCAAGATAGACTAGGACAAGTTGAGTTAAGCTTGTCTTGGGTCGAAACATTAGGGCCACATCTGGTTTAGGTAGTATTAAGCATATTTGTATTGATCACACGTTAGGTCTAATTGAGTTGATATGGGCCTAGGTCGAGTTGAGTCGGCTATGCCTCACGTTCAACTAAGTTGGGTTAGACCCATATCAAGCCAATCCCATTAGAATTAGATTGGCTTAATCCAATCAAAACTAGGTCGGTTATAACCCAGATCGACCCGAGTCCTAGTCGAGTTGGACCTTGGTAAGATTAAGACCGATTAGACCAAGTCAAATTGAGCCTATATTAAACCAAGATATTAGACTCACATTAGGTTGAGACTATGTGAATAAGTTAAGTTGATCCTACATGAAATCTAAACTTAATCTAATTTAAATTGATTTGAAAAAATGGAAATTAATTTAATCTAGTTAAAATAAATTTAATCTAGATATAAACTTAGATACAATCTATTTTACCTGAGTTTATTTAAGTTTCTATCCATAATTTTGAGAGTAAACTACTTTTCTCAAAGTGTAGTTCATGAGTAAATTACTTTTAAACTATAATTCATATATCTTTTTATGTTTTTTTCATCGAAAAATATTAAGAAAGTCAAATGCTATGGTTTTTTCAAGGAATCAAGCATTTTTTATGCATGAACTTGTATTAATTACAAATATACATTTTTGTAAAATGTAATATTGGTAAACGAAATTAAATAGGTCGAACTAGTAACGCACTAAAAGACTAAACTCTTAGAACAAGTCTTTTTGTTTCTTTATTGTTGAATTCTTAAAATATATCTCTCTTTCCCATGATACATTCTTTATATATTATAAAAGATGTAAGAAGTATTATTGCGAGATCGAGAAAAATATTCTTTCTAACCAATATACGACTTATTCTTCGTGCACTTCCATACTCACTTTCTTTTTTTACTTCCATAATTTTGACACATTTCCACTTTAATCTTAAGAAAAAGATAAAAATAGCCTTCGTCGACGGTAAGTGGATTCAATTTTTTACATTGCGAGTTCTACAACCTGCAATATATTTAAAAAAAAAAATATATTGCGGGTTATACAACCCGCAATACATTTAAAAAAGTTTTTGTATTGCGAATAGTACAACCCACAATGTATTTATAAATTTTTTTATATTGTGAATTGTACAACTCGCAAATATAGTGTAGTGATGGTTATCATAATATGCTTATTTGGCTACTAAACTTTTGTAATATTTATTTTTATCGAAATTTATAAAATAAAATATATTACAGTATTGCGGGTTATACAACCACATAAATGAATCGCACGAGAGGCATGAAATTTGAGTTTTAAGACTTCATACAAACTAATCCCCATTGGCTCAACATAGTAAATTCTAAGTTTGAGTAATATTCAAATGTCATCTACCAGCATTGTTAAAAAATTTAAAGCAAAATAATAAAGTACCAAAATAGAAAATTAGATCCGAAGTTAAACTTAAGATTAATTATTATATGCTTTAATAACTTTTTAATTCTTTAAATTTAGAGTAAGTTTTTTCTTAAGTTTAATAAAATACAGGAATTAAAAATAATAATTTTAAATTTGAAAGACAGACAGAACTCTCTCAAATTCATAGGACTTAAAATCATATTGGAATATTTTTTATATTACAATTTGGGACATTTGAGTTGTTTTGTTTTTGCAAAATACGTGTACATGAAAACAAAAATGGCAGACAGTGTTTAGTGTTATGTTTAAAGAAAAACACTTCTGAGCAGTCCCTCATACTCCAACCAAGATCCAATCTAAAATAGAAAAAACCTTTCTCTTTCCATTGATAGAAGACGAAGCTCTGATAACGCAGACACTCCTTTTCCATGGCAAATGCATGGAAAAGAGATAAGCCCACAAGACTCCTCTCCCCAAAGTTCCTCTTTTTACTCTTCTCTTCCACTCTCCTCCTCCTCTTCTTCTTCGCATTCCTCACCACGCGTTCCTCAAACCCCTCCACCTCTACCCTCATCGCCTTCAACACCCGCCTCTCTTTCAATGCAGTCTCCCCCTTCGACTGCTCCGCCTCTCCGCAGGCTCACCCCGTCGTCGCCAACACCGTCGAGGGCGTGCGCTACCCCTTCCTCTTCTCCCTCTCCGATTTCGGAACCCTCCCCGACAAGCCCCACAAGAACATCGTGAGGATGCTCAAAGGGAAGCCCTTTCGCAAGCCCGACATCTCCGTCACCGTTCAGGACCTGCTCGAGAAGGCCAAGAGCGAGGGCAAGGACGGGTTTGTCGTCGACGTTGGTGCCAACGTGGGTATGGCCTCCTTCGCCGCCTCTGCTATGGGGTTTCGCGTTCTGGCGTTCGAGCCTGTGTTCGAGAATTTGCAGAAGATCTGTGAAGGGATTTACTTCAACCGAGTTGCGGATTTGGTCACTGTGTTCGAGGCCGCTGCGTCGGATCGCATTGGTAACATTACCGTTCACAAGGTCACTTTTCTTGCCTTATTTATTTTTAATTGAATTTAATTTCGATGTGTTTGAATTGAATTTTGGTTTCCTATAGTTTATGTTGTGTTTATAAGGTGAACTGTGATAAAGGGTTGTAGAAGTCGGCTTGTGTTAGTTGGATACTAGTTTAGTTAGCTGGGAAAGAATCATTTGAAGTGCATAGAGAGAAAAGAGGAGGAAATTGCTGTTGGTTGAAATAGATAAATTAATAAAGAACTATTTCTATAGTTATGAATCAATTTCTGAAAATGACTTTGAGAAGTCACTTGTTTTGAAGTTCTAGTATGGTTTTCTACTCATGCGTTGTTCTCTAAAGGACGAATCCGAATCAGCCAAAAATTTCTGTTAGGACGTTATAGACTTTCATGATAAACTTAGATTTTAATCCTTGGTTGCAACGATGACCATGAGATGACATATGACCTGATACCAGTTGAACCCTAACATCGGATGTATTAGCTTCAATCACAATTCAACAAGGAATAGAAAAAAAAAGGAAAACAAACGAAAAGTGGAACTCAGTAGGGAATGTGACAACAAGGCCACGCATCTTTTGTTTGACTCTATGTAATAGGAAATTTAAAGACAAGAATCAAAGTAGTACCTAAAAGATATAGATTTTCTCTCAAAAGCACAATGTTTAATTCATCAACGAGTCAAAACTTCTTGCACAATTCAACAAATGAGTACTTATATTATAGACCTAAAACTATTAGACTTCTTTAACTAATTAAACCCACTGGTCCAACAAGCTATGCGAGAAGCCTACTGACAAATAATGCCCAATAAGGGAGGTCTTTATTATGCAGACTTGAAAATAGTTACAAAAAGATTCAACAAAGATACAATACAGTAGTATATAATTACTTATCTACTATTTAACACTAAATTTAGCCTCAAATATCTTTCTTAGCTCTATTATTACCATATTTAAATACAATTAATAAAGATGTTCCCGGAGTTTCTTCTAGTTTAAGAATAGGAAGCAATTAGTGATACTTCAGTTGTAGTCTCTTTAGTTTATGTTTCAATAGGTTAGGTGTACACAATGAGGTTATGTATAAATCAGTCAAAGCATATTTTGTAAGCTTTTCCTTAAGTACCTAACATGGTATGTAAGGCAGTCCCATGGTGCTGTTTGTATGGAACTTCTATCCAGGATATTTTGCACTCTTGTAAAGAGATAAGGTGAGAGTGTGGTCATATTCTCTAAATCATGTGCTACACGAGGCTAACCATTCTTCAGTATGTAGTTTATCAACAAAAGAACATGACACGTATTTTGTTACAGTTTGAAACGATGCAACAAAAATTTCTTTTTATTTTTTGTTTTAATCATGGTTGCCAACTCTGAATCCATGATTTTATTTGGAACTTTATTTTTTATTTATTATTATTATTTTTTTTTATGGAGAGAAATGGATTTGGGGAGAAAATCTGCAACATCTTATTGTAAGAGTTAATACCATTAGGCCTGGTCCTCCTTGTTTCGGGCATGAAAACTAGAAGGACAAGAAAATGAAATTGATTTATTTAACATTTCAACTTCTGCTTGTCTTTCAATGCTGATTATTGAATTTCTTTATTTTCCAGTTGGTTGGCAGGTTAGACAACAGTGCGATTTCTGCCACAGGTGCAAAGTTGGCATTTAAGTCCAATGAAGAGATAGCTTTTCAAGTAAGGACTGTTCCTCTTGATGAAGTGATTCCGGAATCCGAGCGTGTTCTTCTGCTTAAGATAGATGTTCAGGGCTGGGAATATCACGTTCTAAAAGGAGCATCAAAGTTGCTCTCAAGGAAAGGAAGCCAAGCCCCATATCTCATATACGAAGAAGATGAGCGCTTGTTACAGGCCAGTAATAGCACTGCAAAAGAGATTCGAGACTTCCTCCGTAGTGTGGGTTATCATGATTGTACCCAACATGGCACAGATGCACACTGCGTCAAGAAGGATTGATCGTAATATTGGTTTCAGTTTTACAGCCCCTAGATGGAAAACCAAATTATTGCCAGTAATGTCAGCTAATTCATGAGTGTTGAATTCTAATGCTGATAGAAACGAGTTATGACGGGTTGCAACTACAACGCTAACTGCAAGCTGCTTCGTGATCTCTATCAGTCCACGAAGTTTGAAATGCATGTGTTATTGGATATACATTACCTTAAATTATGATTCTTGGGTAGGCTTCGTGATCATTTTATACAGGCCTTTATTTGTAGGCATTCATTTAATGTATTCTACAATTATATTATTGAAATCTATTTATAGAAATTACTTGTGTATCAACTTCTCACGTTTGATATATCGTAACCAATTCGGAGCCATGAATTATACTGAGAACTACATCATCAGTGGAAGCCAACACAACTCAAATATTGGGTAATGTTAAATTATACATCTTCCAAAATGAAGTCAAATCACTAGTCAATCTCGAAAGGAATAAGACGAACTATATTCACGTGAAACAAGACTTCAAAATAATTGAATTGTATTTTTTTGTTGCTGAGGAAACTACATCTGAATTATTTAACTAAAGCTTTCCGGCTACTTGAAACAGAGAGAACAGTGTTCGTCATCTCAGCACACTAGCACAAACAAATAGCAATCCCAACATAAAAAGTCTCTTTGCCGGGGCTCCCTCGATTTCAATGGTTTCCGAGACACCCCACTGTAAAACACGTGCATTTAAGAAACCTTAGAACCTGTGTATTCTATGGTATAATGATCAAATAACCATTTCGGTAGGCATTGATGCTATACGTAAATAAAATGAACAATTCTAAATCCTCCTGTAATAATATACTAATTCTCATTATCAATTGAAGAGAATATTAAATGATTTTTAAGGTTTTGATACCTGGGTCTCTAACCACACAGCTCCGTCCTTAGGATTCCTTTGGACCACTAGTTTTTGAAGGGCCAGCTCTTTCCACCATAACATCATAAAGCTGCTTACCATTCTGCATATCAAAATAAATCACCAAGAACAATAAAAGAAATGCTGAAGCTTAAGGTCTGCAAATGAAATTTGTTTTTTTAGCCATATACTATATGTGTATTGGCTATACTTGCGTCCAGAGTGCTTACAAAGATTATGGGAAAGAAATGAATTTGTCCTTCGGGCTTTGTTTGCGTCTCCTTGAAGTAAACCAAGATAGGGAAGTTCGGCCACCAGAATTCCCAATTAACAAATGTTGAGTACCTGCAGCGTATCAAACGAGTTTTTGTCCTACTGTTGTGAAATTCTGGTAAGCCTATACAAGAAATCAGGGACTTACTTCCAGCGGTTTTTTCCTCCAACAAAAGCATTCTCACCTGATTCCTGGAGCTCTTCACCTATCCTTACCTCCTAAACCATAAATTTTGTATACAACTAATGAATAACTAAAAGAGACCATAAAAAAACAGCCTGGAATGATAAATATACAAGTACATGAAGTCATGCACACAGATATAACATGCCGATGAAGTTACATATACTAGGATGGTAACTGAAACTGAATGATAATTGCATATAAATATAAACCATGTATGAAGTTACAATCGATCAAGCTGCAGAACTCTAGAACATAGTTTGTTTAGTCAAGTAGTTTATCCTTTTGCATCAAGTTGGTGTAATCTAATAATAATCTCATGCAAACGGTTGATGGAAAAGAGGCAGATAATTTGCTACCAAGACATAAATGTTTGAAACAAAATTGGTCTCAGAAATCAATAGGGTAATTCTCTATTTTTGATTGCTATTATTTACAATTACAAGGTCCACTTGTTTGTGGATATAAAGGAACTGAGATGGATTCAATTATATAATGGCATGACATTTTGTGCTCTTAGTTGAAAACCGAATAGAAAAACTTAATTAGAAACTGCAATATGTATTACAAATTTTAAATGTTCCTAAGCAGTAAGAATGTAAGTAGTGGACTTTTCTCATTAATTCGAACTAGCGAATTACAACACACTTTTTAGCTGTAATAAGACAAAATATAAAGGTTTTTAAGAAAGTAAATAATGAAGACTAAGTGCCAAGAAAGTAAAAAATACTATAAATAAACCACAAAGTTTTTGGAGAACTAAGAAGGTAACAAACCAGAGCATCATCTTCAAAGACAAATCTCACTCTAGTAGTCTGAAGAAATAAGAGACAAATGATAAGAGAAAAAAAGTCAGTTTCTGAAAATGGAATGATACGTATAATGCAGCTTGTAGCAGACGGAGAGAAAAGTCATCAGAAAAGAAAGGTACTTGAGCCATGCTACACCTTTCTTATTTACATCGTCTTTTACTAATAATCACCTGGAACAATAGAAGCAATCCAAGGAGACCAACAGGTACTGCAGGTACTAGATTATCTGTGTAAATCAACCCACCAGCAATACCTGATTGAATTTTAAGCCACATAAGATTTTGGTATGATAGTGGGTATGTAAGACTCAGTCATAATGTTCAAAAGATGTTAAAAGTCTTAGTTAAATTCATTTGAAAAGACTTGAATTCACCTAGTTCCAAAGAACCCAAAACTAAGGCAACATAATGGTCAGTAAGGGTGCTTATTTTTCTTATGAATGAAATTCAATCCCTTCACAGATTGTGATTGTCCAATAACATGGCCACCAACCAAACTATGTAGTTCTAGATAGATTATTCACCGAAGTCTACAAATTATATATGAAAGTATGGTGGACTATGGCATGTCCATTTGGGACGAACAGTATGCACAATGCTCAAATATGTAGGATTATACCAAGTCATTATCCTCAGTTACAGATAAAATCTACACAGTAAGCATTATGCTTACTTGAAAGTCTAAAACTATGTGGTAAGACACATACAAATAAAGAGAGAATCAGTAACCACCGAGTAGCACAATTGAAATCCTATAATCTGGTTCTGGAATCACAGTCTCTCTCTTCCTCACGGACCTCACCTTCCTTCCAAGCTGTCAACAAAGAAATGCTAATGTTATAATTCACAGTAACTACACCAAGACTTCAAATATATGCTAACCACAATTACAAGCACTGTTAAATGAATTGACAGAGAAAACAGAAAGGGTGAAGTGGCAACCAGTGAGTGAACAACAAGACGTTTTCCATGGCTCCTAGCTATTTGTCTCCCAGAGAAACTTGGATTGCACACAAATTGACCTCGAAATGAAGCTCTGAGAGCACTCATGTAACCAATATTTTTCCTCTCTAAAATAACAGAAAGAAAATATGATAGTAAAAACCAACACGAGAATCAAAATTTCCCACGAGTATCTTCTTGAAAAGACCCACACTTTATTGAAAAGGGAATGTAAATTTGAACAAAACTGACAAAGAACAGCGATGAATCTGTCGAAATTGCACGCAATTGAGCTTACTTTGGGAGGGAAGAAAGCATTGTACGGACAGTAGAGTGCTCGCCATTTGTTTGTGTTTCACAAAATCCATGTCCTTCTTTTATGTACACAAAAGAGGGAATTTACCAAATTGCCCACTATTCATCGCAACATGTCCAAGGGCGTTAAAGTAATGAAAGCACGAAATTTACCCACAAATTCTAAGGCCTTATCTGCTCAACTCGTATTAGTTGAGCTCACTCCTTCAGTTCAGAGTTCAGACCAAACTTGGATACCTCGTTTGATATTTTGAGTGCCTGGTTGAGAATGACGCACTCTCTTTGTTTTGCTCCTATTTGTTCCTTGAAATCCCCAAACAGACCTGGTATTAATAACTCTCTCTGTTTAATTGTTCTTTCTTGGGTTTTGCGGTGCTTATACGATTGAATGAGACTTTGTATCACTTTAATAGGGACAATTATCGGTAATTCGGTTACCCGAAAGGCTTTTCGGGTAAAGGAAGCGTGTCAGGGTTCTGGAGTTCCAAATTTTCAGTCTTTGAAGGTTAAGGTGAGAATTTTAAATTAGTTTTAGCATCCCATTTACAAATAAGGCGCTTAGTATTCAGTTTTCTTTCTTGTTTTTTGTGTCATCATGCTAGTATGTGTACATCGGTTTGGTCACTTTAGTGTACCATTCATTTATGGTTTGAGATGTGTGGTTCATAGGCTGAAAAGTTTTGTCCAGTGACATTTGGAAAAAACAATGCTAAGAAATGGCACATGTAACTTGCACATGCGTTAAATATATATGCCTTCTACTATTGGTTTGACAATTCATAATTGCATGTACTTTGAATCCATCTCTGATTTCTATGTAATGCAGGCTACAGAAGATGACAGTAAAAAAACAAAAGCTAGGAGCATTGTTTGCCCTGATTGTGAGGGAAATGGTAAGTGAAAATGTAGAGTTTTAATTTCTTTTTATTGAGAATTTTCTCAGCTTTCTTACTCTTTGTTCAATGACGGTTGAAGTTAGTTAGAGCCTTTGTATGATATCGTACAGCAATTGCCAGCTTTATACAAAATTCGGAACAGGAAAACCTCAGATGTTGTTAACATTTAAAGCAATTTTACACCTTCCCTAAAAAATTGTTGTGTCAATAGTGAAGGCAATGTCTTTAAAATCTATTAACTTTTAAAGCCTATTAACAAGATTGTTTCCCATTTGAGTCAAATATATTCACCAAATACTGATATAACCGTAAAAATTGTCAGAGTCATAGTGGTTCCAGTGGGGATGTAGCATATCCCCTGTAAGAAACCCAATTAGTCTGGAGGTATGTTCGCTCTTATTATGTATCAGTTAGCTATTGCTGACGATGGTTCTCTACTGTGCATTTACATTCACAACATCCGGGGCATAAAGGAAATCATCTCTCAAGCAAATGGTGGAAGTGGTGACTGATTCAAACAGATGAAACTGTCTATTTAACACTTGGCTAAATCCTATCTTGTTTAGTCTTCTCCTATTTCCGTGTATACCTATTTCTTTATATGCCTTGGTAGACATGTGAAGGTAGACTTTGACCGGTCTTGGTTTGTATTTGGGCTGGATAGCAAGGTTAATGCTAAGGCTGGAAAAAGAATACATCAAGACCAGTCCTCCTCAATAATTCTTGATGAAGTGTCAGGATTTTTTCCATGCATATGCTTCCAATTTCTAGGAGAGCTAGCTGATATTTGAAGTGTTTTCTCTCTTTCTATTATTAGAAACATCAGTATTAAACTCACTTGGTTGTTATGTTTTTGCTCAATTGGCAGGTGCAATATCCTGCACTCAATGCAAAGGTACTGGCGTTAATTCTGTAGATCACTTCAACGGACAATTTAAAGCCGGTGCAATGTGTTGGCTATGCAGGTAACTGAACCATACCTCATTGCTTCCCTCTCCCTTTATTTTATCCTGTGAGCCTGCGTGACTGTGCTTGGTTATGTATTCTATGGCGAATAAGTATTCATTTATACACATCAATTTGTATCTCCTCTCCACCTCCCCCAAGAAGAACTATATGCATCATTACCAGTGCTGCTACTAAACTATGCTTGTTAGCAAGGAGCAAATAGAGAAGAAATAAACATCTATCTCAGATAATAAAAATCAAGACCGAAATTTCTGCATAACTTTTACTATTGGCATTAGTAGAATGTGTAATAGAATAAGATTAAATGACTGTGCAATACAAGTTCATTTCAGTCACACCATCACGATTGTTGTCCACATGGGATGAGTACTTTCCTTTTTTTCTTCCTCTCCTTGAAGCTAATTGGTTGTCTGTTTAGAACTATAACAAGTCATTTAGCTGCCTTTTAATCAGAAAGTAGAAGAATGAAAAAAATAATGTTATTTTATTCCTTCTCCGTTTGTAATTTTTAATCATGTAATATGCTGTTTGTGTGAAATTTAGTTTGTTTCTACAAAAGTTGGAGGATGAGGATTTAGGGTCATTTTGAACTTGTATTTTGTTCAATTGTTCTTTTTTGATTGCTTGGCATTACTTTCAGTAGTCATGATTTTGTTGAATAGCTGTTAAGTATATGTAGTAAGTCTCAAATATATTCAAATAAACCCTGCAAAAGAGACCACTTGTATAATAACCATCACAAATGTGTAGAAGGACTTGGGATTATAACTGCCAATGCCATAGGTTTAGCTTCAATCTAATTCTATACTACATATGTGTTCCTTGCAGGGGTAAAAGGGATATTTTGTGTGGATCTTGTAATGGAGCTGGCTTTATTGGTGGATTCATGAGCACATTTGATGATTAAAAGTTTGGCTAGATTGAATTACAGATTCCTAATGGCTATACTGAGAAAAAAAGGTTGCAGGAATCTGCTTTTTCCTTAGTTGATGTTTTTGTAATGTGTATTCAATGATGTATTCTGCAATTGTACTACTAAGATTTTGTCTTAATTATGATTGAGTTTTGTATCCATCATATAGAAATCACGGTAGGCCAAAAGTAAAAGAGAAATAAGGAAACTGTAGTATATTATATAACTTAAAAATAAAATACAAAATAAAAAAAAGGAAGACAAAACTAATACATATTCTATTAAGAAACAAATATATAATTAGGTAGAAACCGACTATTTCGAAAAAAAAAAGTCATATCTAATAAATTTTGCCGTGGAATCTCATTATCTATTACATATATCGGTAAAATTAACAAATTTATATTTATAGTGATTACTTTATTTATGTTCATTAAAAGAAAATGGAAATTCGTATTTTGTATGTATCCTATATATCATATATCGCTATTTAATTGTTCTTAGGTGTTAAGAGAATCATGTTTTGGTTAAAAAGATCTTGAAACATAAGCATGAAGTCAGTCTTAATCGATAGCCTAGCCTCAGTCAACGCTTTTCAGAAAGCAAATTTCGCAACATATATTACAGGTAAGACTTTGCATGAAGAGATAAATGTATAACAAGAAAGATAGAAAAACAAATCCATAGAAAGCAGTGGTTAAAGTTATATTATTAGTGTTCAATAAAATGATTTTGCGTTTAAAATCAATCTTAAAGACTAAACTGGTTGTTATGAATTCTGTCTGAAGAAAATTTACTTAAAAATAGAAACTAATACCGTACGTAAGGTATCAAAGTCGCTTTGGCCGAGTGGTTAAGGCGTGTGCCTGCTAAGTACATGGGGTTTCCCCGCGAGAGTTCGAATCTCTCAGGCGACGAAATTCATTTTTCAATACTAGTTTTATTGTTTGTTATTTTTAACTGAAAACTTGGTCTATTTGAATTTGTTCATACTTGTATTGTATGTATGATATGAAAGGCATCAATTGAATTTTGAACACACTTTCCTGATCTCCCCAGCACTGCCAGTTTTGACCTCTATGCTAGTTAACTTAATCATGGCCTTTGGAAATTCAAATTTAAATCTGAAGCCCAGAAAGCCTCTAAAAGCCCCAGCATAATTTTTGACCTCAGTTTGAGTTACAGGATCTTCCCACAACCTCTGATCTGACTCAAGAACCCCATTACCATCACGTACATTCTTGAAGAAACTAACATCAAATTTGGCAGGACTATCTTCGTCCAAGGCCACCCTTTTCAATCCATCTCCATTCTTTGGACAAAGTGCTTGAAGTTTGGGTAAGAATGCTGCGTTTATTGTAGGATCAGGTTGACCAGAGGAGGTGAAATTGTATAGACGATAGCTGAAGAACCTGCAATCTGTCTGCCCAATTGTATGTGCACCTCAACACACACAAATAACACATACATCAAATTTATCAGTATTATTATTGATGCTGCTGTGAAACCAGATTTGTCAGTTGACATGTTTAATATTAAATGTCTGTTGTTTTTAATATCCTTCGTAACGGTTAAAATTATACCAATGTACGATGAAAATCTCATTCATATTTCTCCTTTGTTTTTGGCTAAATTTTAATATTTTAAATCTTAAAATTATTATTTTTGTAATAATAAAGAAAAAAGGTATCATTCTACTCAAATTACAGTTTATAATAATATAGTAATGAAATACGTGTACGTGTATTTTTTTCTTATGATAATAAAAAATAAAATTAATTATTATAATAATTATTAAAATAAAAAAGCATTAAAATTATGAAAAACTTGTCCATACAACAATTATAAAATAAGAATATCAACGTATTACTTGTGGTCCTGACAATAAAATAATAAATAGACGTTTCATCACTTTATTTCCGTTTAAATATGAGATTATATATTTAAAAATAATTTAATAAGTTTAATATTATTTAATCTTATAAATCCATTTAAGTATGAGATTATATATTTAAAAATAATTTAATAAATTTAATATTATTTAATCTTATAAAATTTAAAAGTTTAATAATATTTAAAAATTTTATCTTTAGTTAAAATAAAAACTTCAATAATTTATTAATAGTGTTAATTAAAAATAAAATTTGTTAAAAAATTTATTAAAAAAATAAAATCTTAAAATTTTAAAATATTAAGTCTGTGATTTTTCGTATTGAATTCTCAACTTTTTTTAAAAATAAAAAAAACTAAACATATTATTTTTAACCTAAAACTTTAAAATATTAAATTTGTGAATCTTATTTTTATATATTATTTAAGTTTATCATTTCTAATCAATGTATTTTTAACTAAATTTATCTAATCAATGTATTTCTAACCAAATTTATCAGAAAATACTATGAATGAGAAAGAGAGCATACCAACTAAAGTGACAAGGTCATGATCATCTAGACCTTTGGCACCAAATTTTTTCCTCTGTACTGCTACTGAGTCAAGTGGAGAAGGCAAATTTGCGGCTTCAGATGATAAAGAAATTCTCCCATCTCTTCTTCCTGTGGCTACTTCCCAACTTGGGCCACCAATCTGCCATTTTCACACTGTTGATTTTTTACATTCCTTCAAAAAGGATAGTGCTACACAAAGTTTGAAGAGTTTTTTAATACCAGATCGACAGCATCACGTGCTGCAAATGCTAGGATGTCAGCACATGAGACAATTCCAGGGCATATAGCCTCTATATGGGATTTTGCATCATCAATCACTTCAAAACCTCTTAAACCAAGGTTTGGTGTTGCATTTATCTCCGCAGAAGGCCCTGTAATCAAAACTGAACCATCGCATCCCTGCAAGAAATATTCTCCAATGACATTAATGTGCGTGAAAAAAAATAAATTTTAGGAAAAGAAATTTAGACTAGAATACTAGGAGCAAATAAAAGAAACTATAATTGTTAATCAAAATCAAATGTTACCAATTCATAGTTTATTATATGTTGTGCAATTTTAATATTGAGAATAGTATGCTTCAGGTTTATAGTTCCATTTTTAAAGGGTTTGATACTGAGAAAGGTTACCTGCACAAAGCAATCATGGAACTGAAGCCTGAGAAGGGCAGGAGCAATGGTTGGATCTTTTTTGAAGTGAGATTCAACTGTGGATCTTACGATGCCCTCTGCTTTTGGACACGAAGAAGAATAAAACCCGGTTTTCAATTGGGCTTCTACTGTCCAAGTCATCACTAAAATCATTAGGGAGCCCAATATGACATTCATTTTCTTACCAACAATGCAATCGCAAACTTCCTATTTGGTGTTTCACTCTCTCCCTTGCTATGGGTATTTATAGCATACCACTTGGTGTCACGTATATAAGAGTTTGTGCCTTGGCAAAGTGAATCGCACTATATAAATTAGTTTTGAAAAGGTTTTGGCCCATTTGTGAGTGTCGTTTTGATAAAGTGGATAGATGAGAATTCAAGAAAGTCAAAGGTGCATTCCCATTTTGGGTTTTCTTAAGTTCATATTATGTGGATTTCATGGCTTAGATTGCATAATGGAAAGGTGTTTTACAGAAGAAATATCTATAAACTTTTCATGTCTTCCAGCCATATAACATAAAAAGAACACAAGAGACTAGCCATCACATGCCAAAGCAAAAGTAAAAGTGAAATAAAGATAAAAAAAATAAATTAAAACTGACATGAAAGATGAAAAAATGTTAAAAATATGTTTGGATTAGAAAGCGAATTTGAGAGAATAAATTTGAGATGATTTTAGATGAAAATATATGAAAAGTTTGATTATTTAGATTAAGAAAAAGATGATAAAATTTGAGTGAAAAGATTGTGAAAGTCTCTTAATGATGGATAGGTGTGATAGATATTTTGATATTTTTTAATATATAAAATTATAAAATTACAAATTTAACCTTGTAATTAAAAATAAAATATAATTTATTTATTTAATGTAATTGATATTTTTTAAAAAAATTTATAAAAACATTAAATTATGTAATTATCTGTAAACTTTAATTTACAATAACATATAAATAATTTATTAAAATAAAGATTAATTGTTTAAAGTACAAAATTATAACATTAAAATTTTATAAACTAATATCTATATTGAATTTAAATAATATTATTATTGTACAATAATAATAACAAATTATTATAATTTAATTTAATTTAATTTTAAATAATTTACATTTTTATTAATTATAATTATATTCGTATTATTATTAATTATTATTATTATTTATTTTATTAATAATATTATTTCATATTTTTATTATAAAAATTTATATAATATTTTTTTTAAATATGATTTATTATTATATTATATATATATATATATATATATATATATATATATCAATTAATTATATTATATATATATATAATACAGTTTTTTTATTATTTAGTATATTTATTATTTAATAATTCTTATTATATTATATTTAATATATAATTAATTATAATTTTATATTATATAATTGATTATTTTTTTACAGAAAGTTAAATTTGTATTTAATATGTTATTTATTTGTCATTTTTTCAAATCTTCTCACTGCTACGAAGATTTCAAATATTAAAATAAGCAAACAATGTTTCCTTGGGTAAATGCATTTTTTTAAATAGTATTTATCTTGAAACAAATACATTGTAAAAGATACTTAATTGTCCTCTAGCTTGGGTACACACAACAATCTTTTTCTTAATAATTGTTCTCTTAAAAATCAAATTTGTAACTTTAATTCTAGTACCAGTTGTTGAATTGAATATTTACTACTATATTAAAAATTGTAGTCAAGAGGCAACTCTCTTAACAGTAATGTTTAAAATTATTAATAATTATATATAATTTTAAAATAATATTTTTTATTTATAATTGTAACCAAATTCTATTGAAAATGCTTCAAAAGATGTGTGATATCAATGTAGGAAGTAGTCAAATACATTAGTTATGGTCAATAATAAAACGTTAATCTATTCATTTCTTTAATATTATAATTAATAAAACATTAATTACATTAATTTATACTCTCAAATTTTTTCTCTTTCATATTAATTAAATCAAAGGATATAATTTGGAAAACAATTGCGGTTACCTTGAAATTTAAAAAATAATATATAAAAAGAAATAATTTTTTATTATAAGAGTTGACAATTAAAAAAATTAAAATCATTAATTAAAGTAATTAATAAAGAAATAAGTATTTTAACTCTATAAAAATTCATTAAGTATATAAATAGTTTTTTTTGAGAATATCTCTCTATTTATAAAAATGATAGTGGACCTTCAAGAACACTTTATTGACGCTCATACTTATCGATCATTCTTAACCTTATATTTAGTATTGATTACTTTAATTAACATTTTTACTAATTAATCTTAGATTTAGTAAATACACGTCCAAGTTCACGTTTTGAACTCAGTTTGATAGAGAAATCGATAATGACAACGTTCTTGATCAAAGCTCTTAAAACCTACCTTGCCTAAAAGGTTTTATTAGGCCTAAAAGCTTTTATTAGGCCTCCGGTACAAATTATGTTTAGATAATATAAAATTAAAAAAAATACATTTTTTCTTAAAAGTATGAATAACAAAAAGAATTAACTAAAGTGTGTTTTTGTAAGTTTTTTCATTGAAATAAAAGTTGCAAGAAAATCTTAAAAATGATATGAAACACTGATATTTAAAAAATAAATAAATTAAGATATAATATACATGGAGAAGACTTAATAGTACTTAAGGTTTTATCACTCAAATAAAAAATATTCAATATTTCTATTTTTAATGCAATTTAATTGAGTTACTTATAATACCATTTTCAGTTTTCTTATTTTAATATATATCATGAAATATAATTTATTAGAACACTTAATGCAGTATTAATGACTATAACTTTTAATTGATCAGAGTTTTATGAAATATTAGTAAATTTAATTAGCAAAAATTAATGATATATTTTTTAGTTGGTTTGACTCGGAAGTATTAATGACTATAACTAATGAGAAAATTTTCAGCCAATCTTATATTTTTATATCTACTAGGCCTATTTTATTGGAATATTTTTTAAATATTACCTTAGAAACTCTTCTATATTTAACAAATACCATTGTATGTTTGACATAATTTCAGGTTTTTATTGCAATTCATCATTCTCATGTTTATCTTTCATGTCTTCACTTTATTCCTCAATACTTTGAGCTTTTTCTCTTATATTTTGCTTTAATAAGTTCTTGTCTCTGGTCCATGAACTTTGATGGAAAATATCCTGGGGTCACTCTGGAGAAAACATTGTAGCAAATTAATGTTGATTAGCTAGCAAGCACCATATGAAGAGAAAGTAGCTGACAAACAAGATGGTGACAACAAGCTAAATAACAAGGTAATTGGATTTCAACTTCAACAATTAAATCAACTTTAATTTTCATTAAATATTTTTGCTAACATGTTTCAGTTTTTTTCAGTTAAAATAAAATTTATTTAATTAATGTATAAATCATAATGACTTTTTTATTAATTGCAATTCAACTTAATTTAATTTCCTAACTAAAATTTAAACATATACTAAAATCATGTACACACTAGTCACTATGGCCTATAGGATTTCTTGTTGCAGTCTCTTGGGCCACCTCCCCTACATTTCAAAATCAGTCTTTTGAAATATAAAAATTACATTCAAAGAAATGTTTTTATAGGGGTCTATTATTTAATACTAGTAGGACTGAAGTGAGGATGTTATCACTTAACCTATGTAAGTTGTTGCTCAAGTTAAGTGTCATAGTTAATGATATTCTTTGTTGGTTTTACAATTTTATTCTTAAAATTAAATTAATTGTGACTAATTATTTTAATTTAACATTGATGATTTCATTACTCATATATAATTAATGTGACTATCCATCTCGAAATGTGATTTGAGATATTTCGAGATTAGACTTATTGTAATGTTTGTAAGTAGTAGCCATAATGATATTAATATGATGAGTATATATATATATATATATATATATATAGATCCTATAAATTAAATAGAAAAATGTATCATATGAAAGTTGATAGAGATTTTTTACAATAAGTTGAAAATCTATGTCATGAAGGATAATCGGTCAATACAAGTATGTAATGTGGGTGTTAGTATATCATTGTGAACTAATACTATTTTTTTTAATAGAGTCTGTCCTTATATATATTTTCTTTATAAAATGAATAACCTTTCACATACTTGATGTTTAATTACTCATATATTATTTTTTTATTATATATTTAATTAAATGAGTAATTTATTGTTTGATTTTTTTATGTGATTTTGCTATAAATGTATTGTACACATAAATAAATGATAAGATAATATGGGGACTGAAGTTGGAGGGAAGTATAGATGTTCTAAAATGGGTTTGTGTTAGCAATTTGGTTTTGTAAATACTATGCAGTTTATACGTTTCAATGGACTTACAAGTGTAGATTTTGAGATATTATAATAAATCAATTATTAAAATCAGAAGGAAACTTTTTTTTCTCAAATAAAAATAAAAATTAAATAAGTAAATGTAGAAGGAAAAAAAGCCCCCAGTGAGAAATTATTTACCCTATATATATAACCGACTTCCCAAAAATTTTTAAAAAAGAATTGAAAAGGAATGTTGAGAAACCAGTTTCCTAGCATATTTCTCAAAAGATTAAAATGTTGGAAGTTATGTAATTGGAGTAATTAACTATATTTTATGTTATTAAAAATAGAGTCTATATTCCTATCTTTATTCTAATGCTTCCACTCAAATCCTATTATTATACACCTTAGAATAATGAATACATCATTTTCACAGTCAAATTTTCTAATTTAAGTTTCTATCAGGATTTAAAATTAATCTTATAAAAAAATTTAATTTAATTTCTCTTAAATGAAAAGTAACAATAATCTCATAAATAAGTCTCACATTTAAAAATCACAAAAATAGATTTAACTTATATCATAAAGACCTGATAAACAATCTAATTATATCATTAAAACACTCTTAAGCATCCAGCTCAACATACAAACACTATCAAAATAAAATATATACTCAAAAACTGATTCTAAGAAAATAAAAATAAAAATTAAATTTATTCAAACTATGTTAGAGTTTAGACGTTAGATTAACTATGATAACTAATATTAATATTACTTACCCTATAAATATTTGGTAATATTGTTTGTCTGATTGGTTGATGTGAATAAAAAATGACAGATGTAAATTTCAAAACCTACATCTATTTTAGAAAAATAATATTTTAACAACTGTAACAAATTATAATTTACTTTTAAGAATACTATAATCATTATAAAAATAAAATTTTATATTTATAAAAATTTAAAAAAATAAAAATAAAAATGATAATTATAAAATAATTGTAAAAGTTTATTTGATATCAATATATTATTACTCCTTTACTTTAGTAACTTACGTGTTACTCTCCTATGCCATGATAATGTGAATAATTCCAAGTTGTAGCTATCAATTTTCTGAACGTATGAACTACTCACTCTCACCAACCAATTCCAATTTCCATTAACTTTATTTCTTTTCCACATTAGACAACTTGCTATCGAAAGAAAAATTTATCTTTAGAACGTCTTTGACCGGGAACTGTAGCACTGCATGAAAGTCAGTCAACTCTGAAATCAACGGATAATTGTTAAGTAATCCCTGTAATAAAGTGTTTTGTTTGATTTGATAATCATAGTTCACATCACCTTCTGGCAGTTTTGCTTTTGGCTTTTACCCACAAGGCAATGACTTTACTGTAGAGTAATTAACTATATTTTATGTTATTAAAAATAGAGTTTAGATTCAGTAAAGCTTCCACTCAAATCCTATTATTATACTCCTTAAAACAATCAATATTAATATTTGAGAGCTCTAACTTTAATTACCAAGCTTATGGCAAAATTATAGATTATTAAAATTAAATTGGTTGCACCTTCCCCTTGTCAATTCTTATGCACTTTTTAGTTTCATTTGCAAAACTTGTGGCTTTACCTGTGTGTGATGCAATTTAGTGAGTGCTGTTGAAACAAGTGACACAGAAATCTAAGGGCAGAGCTGTAAAATTGGTGTAATTGTGAGTTTAGTGAATTATAATTTCAATCAGTGATAAATTTAGAAAGCAAGATCTCTTCAATTAATTTTTCAAGAACAAAAGTAAAAACAAGAGGATCTAAATCTTTTTCAACAAGAATAAACACTTCTGAAAATATAAATGATATAAATATCACATAAATATGTCTTTAATCTCTTGAGAAGGATTTAATACAAATCTTAAATAACCTTAAATCCCAATTTTTCATAGTATAAAATCATTAAAATAATAACCTAAGTTAATTTATCACAATATTTTTTATTTAATAAAACATTTATAAATGAAATACAATCTAAAACAATTTATTTTCTTATTTTTTTAAGACAATAAATTATTTTAAATAAGTTAAAAATATAGAATATAACTGATTGAAAATATATAGTTATTAAATTTCAACTTTTGAAAAATATATATCATGTCCTTTTTTTATTTATTTTGTGTTGATCCACTAGTTCCACGCCTAGTTTTAGCTGAGACTTTAGTTGTTCTTCATGTTTAAGTTTTCAGTTAATTTCGAATACTTTAATTAATTTTTTAGCTCCTGGTAAGTTATCTGTATTGTTGCCAAACGCAGCTTATGAGCCTAACTAAAAATAAAACTAATTATTGAAGTATTATATAAATATAAAAGAATATAATATGTAAACTATATTGCATATTTTAAACAAAAAAATAGTTGATAATAATTTAAATGTAATTTTTAGTTATTATAGCTTTATTTTCAAATTTCAATTTTGAAGATTAAATGTTTTAATAATAAAATATTTACGTATGAATATTTTGAAAGTATAACATACAAAATTACTAAGAAAAAATAGAAGGTAAAATATATATTAAAAATAGTAATATAGATTTGGTTCATTCAGAAATCGCCACTAATATCATATTTAAGAATAGATTGTTGTATAAAAAAATAGAAGGTAAAATATGTATTAAAAATAGTAAGATAGATTGTTGTCCATTCAGAAGGTAAATTTTGAGGTTTCGAAGGGGGTGGTGATATTTTCAAATTACTGTTCATTTTCTATTTCCATACTACACTCGCATATATTATAACTTACTTTCATTTCATATGTTTTTTCTAATAAAATATTATATTATAATAAAATAATAGCAATATATATGAGTTAATATGAGAATAGAAAATGAATAATGATGTCATGACACCACCGTTTTGTTTTGGAATATCATGGCTAAGTATAGATGCTAAATTAATTATGATAAATAATATTATATTACTTAAACTATAAATATTTGGTAATATTGTTTGTCTGATATGTTGATGCGAAATCAACAATGACAGATGCCAATTTTAAAACCTTGGTGTTTACTTTAATTCCAAGTTGTAGCTATCAATTTTCTGAACGTATGAACTACTTCACACGTGTCACTCTCACCAATTCCAATTTCCATTAACTTTACTATCGAAAGATAAATTCTATTGCTACAGACATCTTTGACCGGGGAACTGTAGCACTGCATGAAAGCCAGTCAACTCTGAAATCAAGGGAGAATTGTTAAGTAATCCCTGTAATAAAGTTTTGTTTGAGTTTGATAAGCTAGAAGAGTTTTGTTTGAATTTCCAAATCCTATGGCCTTCGTAGCCGTTGTGTTGTCACTGTTATGCATGCTGTTTGCAAAAGAAGGTGAGAGCACCATAGAGGCAGGGTCTTGGCTCTCTGCTGAATTTGGGAATCGTAGTTCATGGGTATCACCTTCTGGCCGTTTTGCTTTTGGCTTTTACCCACAAGGCAAAGGCTTTGCTGTGGGTATATGGCTGGTTAGTGGTGCTACTCCGTCTCAAAAAACTGTTGTCTGGACTGCTAACCGTGATAGCTTCCCACTCCCCGCAAATTCCACGTTGAACATCACTTCCTCTGGTCTGCTGCTTTTCCCAAGTGGGAGAGAAGGCCATGCTCTCATTTCAACTATGAATACAACTTCAGCATCTATGCTTGATTCTGGCAACTTTGTGCTCCATAGCATTGGCGCTACTGTTGTTTGGCAAAGCTTTGATCATCCAACTGACACATTACTAGGAGGTCAGAATTTAACCACCGACGCCAAACTGGTTTCCAGTGTGTCCGAAACAGACCATTCAAGTGGAGCTTTCTTTATCACCATGCAAGAAGATGGAAACCTCGTTGCTTATCCCGTGAACAGTGCGGCATCTGGCACTGATGCTTACTGGGCTTCACACACTTCAAATCTACCTCTCACACGGCTCAGGCTTGATGCCACGGGCTCTCTTTGCATTAGACTCGGTAAGGAGATCTCGTGTTTGTACGATCACATTAGCCCTGGAAACAAATCATACAACACAAGTTCAATCTACCGTGCAACACTTGCTGCAGACGGGAACTTCATACTGTATGAGCACCAATTTGAGGACAGTAGTGGCTCTACACATGTCCGAGTACTGTGGACAACCTCGATTAAGAAATGTCAAGCCAAGGGGTTTTGTGGGTTTAACAGTTATTGCTCAAACGTAACAGGCGATGCCGTGTGTGAGTGTTTTCCTGGTTTCGTCCCCTCCAACATTAGTGGTAACGTGTCTCTGGACTGCGTACTGAGCTATGCACAAGATGGTTGCCCAAGCAAGGAAGCCCCAAACCAAGTGATTTTGTATAATATTACTGAGTTGGAGGATGTGTATTGGCCTGATAGTCCATATTCTGTCATACCGATGACGAAGAACCAGTGCGAGAAGTCTTTGTTGGATGATTGTGAATGCGGAGCAGCATTATATTCGAATGGCAACTGCCAAAAATACGGACTCCCGCTAGCATATGGCAGATGGGTTCAAAACTCATCCATCGTGGCACTCTTCAAGAATGCTTCAGGAATCCGCCAAAATCCAATTTCAATTGTGGTTACGGATAACAAGAAAAGTCTGATAATGATTTTAGCCTTTACTTTGGGTTCCATTTCATTCTTATCTTTGATAGTTGCTGTGTCCATTTTCCTCACTTACAAGCGGAAGGTGCATAAGTATAGAACGTTGTCTGCAAGTGAGAACCTGGGATTTACCGGAGAATGTTCTCTGCGTTCATTTTCTTTCGATGAACTTGTCAAATCCACTGGAGGCTTCACGGAAGAGATAGGGAGAGGATCATTTGGAGCGGTTTACAGAGGCGAAACAGGTGACAACAGCAGAAGTATCGCTGTCAAGAGATTGGAGAGAGTTGATGCTGATGACTGGGAGAGGGAATTTCGAAACGAGATTACTTCCATTGCTCGAACACATCATAGGAATTTGGTTAAGCTCGTTGGTTTTTGCATCGATGGAGCTAGGAGTCTTCTTGTTTACGAATATGTTAGAAACGGGTCTCTTGGAAGTCTTATCTTCAATGATGAGAAACAAATATCGTGGAGAGACAGACTAAAAATCGCATTGGATATTGCTAGAGGAGTCCTTTATCTACACGATGAGTGTGAGGTACGCATTATCCATTGCAACTTAAATCCTCGAAATATACTAATGGATGAAGCGTGGACTGCAAAGATCTCTGATTTTGGATTTGCAAGACTACTAAAGTCTGACAATTCAAAAAAGAGAAAAGAGGACGATGGGAGAAGCAAGTACTTGGCACCTGAATGGCAGAAGGATGCACCAGTGTCGGTAAAATTTGACATTTACAGTTTTGGGATGGTGGTGCTGGAGATCGTGTGCCGCAGACGCAGCATAGAAATGAATGTTTCCTCAGCAGATGAGATACTTCTTTCCAGCTGGGTATATAAATGTTTTGCAGAAGGGCAATTAAATAGGGTTGTGAGGGAGGATGAAGTTGTAGAATGGAAGATAATGGAAAGAATGGTGAAGGTGGGGTTGTGGTGTGTGCAAGACAATCCTTCTCTTCGTCCTTCGATAAAGAATGTCATCTTGATGCTGGAAGGACTGAAAGATATTCCGATTCCTCCCTCCCCACATCATTAAATATTCCTTAGGAACATCTTCTTCCTGTTGTTCTGTGTCTGCACCACTGTACTTTCATTTTCATCTTCAATTCTTCTTCTTGTGCTTCAATTATATCAAAAGACAGGTTGCAACCTTCAAAGTTCATGAAATAAAAGACTTTAATTTTCGTACTAGATTTTAATATGTTTTTAGTTTCCATTTTATTTGGGTTTTTTTTTTCTTTTTCCTCAAATATATAATAAATTGAAAATTTTGAATATTCAATTACTATACTATAATAATCCTTTCACAACCCAAACAACATATCAATAACTATACTATAATAATATAATAATATGACGAATAACTGTTAAGTTATTTGTGACGCGGTGTTTTTGAAGAAGGTTATGGATTGCTGATTTATCTATTACAGTCTTTCAGACAAAAAATTGTGGACAACTAACGCCAGTTTACTCGCTTCAAATTGTATCTCTTATGCGGAAGTTATGACTGGTGGCTCACAGCAATCGTGAGTAAAGTTTAGGTAATCGCGGAAACAATCACGCTAGGGACAGAAGAGAGAAAATGAAAAAAGTGTGGAAACTAAAGAATAGATGTTTTAGGGACATGTTCAAGAATTACAGCTAATATTTTGTTCCGGTACAACAATAGATAGTTTTATCAATTTTCCTTCTTTTTTTTTAAGTTGTTCTTCAGTGAGTTTTGATCCACACATCCAGTTATCTGATGAATTGGATTGGTATTTTGAAATCCGCTGACTCGCTTTGACTTGTTTCTCTAACGTTAAACTGGTAATGCTGGGTGGTACAGGACAAGCTCAGTCTTTTCTTTAAAATTAAAATAAAAATAATTTAAATATTCATTTTTTATTATATTATTTGAAGGATATAAATAGATTAATAAATAACTTAAATCGTTAGCATTTACTTAATTATTAGTTATGATAAAATAATTTAGCATATAAAAATAATAATTATTTTAATTTATCAAATTAAAAATATTAATTAATCAATTAAAATATGTATATATATATATAATTAAATGCGTTCTTTTGATATATATATATATATATATATATATATATATATATATATATATATAACTTTAGAAAAATAAAATTAAGAAAAAACTAAACAAACAGACTCACTTTTTAGTAGAACACGTCAAGATTTCCACTCCGATTTATTATAGCATACCGACGAAAAAGATAGGATTCTAGTTTTGCTTTTCCTAATTTAAAATTATTTTCAATAATACTTTATGAAAAACTTCATTGTCTTTATTTAAATGTAATTTATAATTTAATAGAAATATATTAAAAAAGAACAAATAGATATAAAATTTATGTCAAAATTCATTGGAAATATAATCAAAGTTTAAAACATTGTATGAATAATGATTTTCTACTACTGGACTATCTGCCTAAGTACAAATGATTTTTCTAAAATAAAAGAGATAAGTGACTTATTTCAATTCTTTGTGATCTTCTTCAACTTGTTATTACATAAAATTTGGAACCTTCAGAGTTAACTGAATAGAACCCGAACAGTTTCAGCCCACACTTTGGTGATACTCTCCACTACTGTTTCTGTCCTGCAATCCTTGTCCTTGTCCGTTGAGTACTCGTCTAGGTCCAACAACTACTCTCCACAGCCACGCGTTTACATTTAACCTTCGCTACCTACTTATTTATAAGATCTTAATTTGACTTAAAACTTACTGTTATGTCAACTTTTTACATACTCTTTTTAACAGAGATTGTATGTATGCTTCAATTATTAACTTTATCTTTAGCGGAAAAACTTTCGATCTAGGGCGATGGGTTATCGTCCCGAAAGCTATTGATGTAGGGCGAGAAGTGGTGATCTGAGCCGAATAGCACACAACTTAACCAAACAAAATAGTTTAAAGCATCACACTTTATTTTTAGCAAGATAACTTTTTAACTTGTAAGAATCAAGAGTAATACAAATAAGGATATTTAAAGGTAGCGTATGCGGTAAATTTTCAAGTTTAGGTAGGTAAAGATAAAATATCTCTATAATTTTTTTTTCAAAAAATAAACATTAACTAGGTAGTTAAAAGTTAATTGAGAGAGATTGTAATCAATACTTGTACAGTTTTATATATGATAGAAAAACTGTTGGAAAAAATATTTCCTCATCTGTCACAGTTAAATATTACTACTTATTTTATTCTAAATTTAGTTGGTGGACTGCCATGGTCCTGACCAATTCTAGTGATAATTTATCAGAAAATAAAGATGTTTTTTCTTTTTTCCTTCTGTGTTTTATTCTTTTGTTTACTTGGTGTTTGAAAGACTTGTCATAAGAAGAAGTTCTTTCTTTTTTATAAAACGACCAAGAAAAGTCTTTGGAGAGCATGGCAGTGAAATAGAAAAGAGCGACCTTGCTTCTGGTTTCTCAGACTAAAATCATCAAGTTCTAAAGTTATGGACATCGTTGCTGCGATTATAACCTGCCTGTTGCTCATGTCTGTGGGCACAAGAGTTCAGACAAAGCAGATAGCACCCGGTGACACACTTGTTGCTGCACCGTATAGTACTACTACTGCTGCTTTCTGGCTTTCTCCTTCTGCTCAATTCGCATTTGGTTTTTATCCACAAGAACAAGGTGGTGGCTTTGTAGTTGCAATTTGGCTGGTTAGCGGGGAGAACAAGACAGTGGTATGGACTGCGCAACGGAACGATCCTCCGGTAACCTCAGGTGCAAAGCTACAACTGAATATGGATGGTAAACTCGTACTAACAGACGAGCAAGGAGAAGAGAAGGTTATTGCGGATAATTCCAGTGCAAAAGCTGTTTCTGCCTCCATGCTTGATTCTGGAAACTTTGTGCTCTACGACAATAATAACGACATCATTTGGCAGAGTTTCGATTACCCAACAGATACTTTGTTAGGTGGTCAATCTCTTCCAAATGGACATCAACTGGTGAGCAATTCATCACAGAACAACCCGTCAAGTGGACGGTTTCGTCTCAAGATGCAGGATGACGGAAATCTTGTTCTGTATCCAGTGGACACAGCAGACACAGGTACGGATGCTTACTGGGCCTCTAATACTTTTGGTTCTATTGGTAAGGAAACTCACTACTATCTAGACCAAAATAATACACTGCGGATTCTGAATGAAAGCAGTGATGGGAGAACTGTGGTGATTCTAAGTGTAGTCAGTAATTCATCTTTGGATAACGATGGAAACCGGATCATCTATCGTGCAACCCTGAATTATGATGGGATATTTCATCTGTATGCTCATTTTAAGAATGGTAGTATCCAAAATTTGGGACGTTGGCCGCAGGTTGAAGAAATGTGTTCAGTAAAAGGTTTTTGCGGCTTCAACAGCTACTGCACATTCGATGACACTCAACCAATATGCTCTTGTCTTTCGGGTTTTATCTCCATACATCCAAACGAGTCCACTCTGGGCTGCAAAAGGAGCTTTCTGAAGGAAGATTGTAGGGGTAAGAAAGACAGCACAACCTCTTATGAGATGAAGTCGAGGGAGGATATTGAGTTGGTGGATGTTCCTTATTCAAAGGTTGAAATGTCACAAGAAGAGTGCTCTGCTACTTGCTTGGCTGATTGCAATTGTGAGGCTGCTTTTTACGACGGTACAAGCTGCATGAAACAGAGGCTGCCTTTGAGATATCTCAGACGGACATTACAATATTCTGATTATGGTAAAACAGTGCTATTGTGGAAAGTGGGAGACAGCCTCAGCAATCGGACGGGGAACGAAAATCCCGTGCCTGAACAACCACCAATCAAGGTGACAAGTAATAAAGCAACGGTGTATATTGTTGTCATTCCATCCATTTTTTCTCTGCTTTTATGTTCAACCATTGTTATCTCCAGCCACTACATGTACAAGATTCGGCTTTTGAAATATAAAAGATTGATGGAAACTGGGAACTTGGGCCTCATTGAAGAGGTGACATTGAGAAGGTTTTCATACAGCGAACTCAAAAGAGCGACAAATGATTTCAAGATAGAACTGGGAAAAGGGTCTTTCGGAGCAGTTTACAAGGGGGCGTTGGACAAAGGTAGGAGGTTGATTGCTGTGAAGAGACTGGAGAAGTTAGTGGAAGAAGGAGAAAGGGAGTTCCAAGCAGAAATGAGAGCCATTGGAAAAACCCGTCACAGGAATCTAGTTCGTTTGTTGGGTTTCTGTGCGGAGGGTTCTAAAAGGCTTCTGGTGTATGAATACATGTCCAATGGCTCCCTTGGAAACTTTATCTTTGTGGGTGAAAGTCAGAGACCTCCAGAGTGGAATGAGAGAGTAAGAATAGCGGTGGAGATTGCGAGAGGGATAATGTATCTCCATGAAGAGTGTGAGGCACCAATCATTCATTGTGACATAAAGCCTCAAAATATCTTGGTGGATGAGTTCTGGACTGCCAAAATATCCGATTTTGGGCTGGCCAAACTTCTCATGCCCGATCAAACCAGAACCATGACACGGGCTAGAGGGACAAGAGGGTACGTGGCCCCAGAATGGAACAAGAATGTTCCCATCTCTGTCAAGACTGATGTTTATAGCTACGGAATAATGTTGTTGGAAATTTTATGTTGCAGAAGAAACTTCGAAGTTCATGTCTCTGAACCTGAGGCGGTTTTACTCTCCACCTGGGCTTATTACTGTTTTGTTGCAGGAAAACTGAATAAGCTTTTTCCTTGGGAAGTCGTGCATGACAAAACTGCCGTGGAAAATATGGTTAAAGTGGCACTTTGGTGTATCCAAGATGAACCTTTTCTTCGCCCAACAATGAAGAGTATCGTATTGATGTTAGAAGGGGTCACGGACATTGCAATTCCTCCTTGTCCCGCTTCCAATTCTGCATGAATTTTCTCTGGCAAGGAAATGTTGCAGTGTTCATGAATCATGTGCTTTTTATTTTATTTGTTTGTCTTCTGTTAATCTTACTTTCAGTTGTTATGCTTATTTTCTCATGCTGTTAAGGTAGCTAGACAGAAGCTGAACTAGTAATTTCCTATGTTAGTTTATGTTTAAGCAGCAGATATACAAGTTTGCTTGATGCTTCTGTCCAATAAAGAATTGTTTGACAAAGTAGTTGGTTTATCTTTTCCTGAAACGGTAGTTTTAAGGAAATTTTCATCTTAATGTATTTTATTTTTGGAAACCACTGTTTAAAACAAATGTTTCATTACAAGATTTTATCCTTTTGTATTACTTTTTTTGAGTCTTTCTGATTATAGTTTCGTCTCATTGAAGTTATACTTATAAACATCACTTTAGGTGTTTTTTTAGAAGTCGTATTTAAAGTTTTTTTTTCATTTAATTTTTCAAATGATCATGTAATTAGAATTGCCAAATTGAGGATAAATAGTTTTTTTTTTCTATTTATTTAGGAAATACTTATCTTCCTTTTATCAATTCAAAGTGTTTTTATAAATAGATTTTTTTTTTATTTTGAAAGACTTTGGTTTAGTATTAGAATTACAAAAAAATTATTTTCTATGCAAGTTTGTTAACGTCTTCTTAAAATTAGTTGGATTAAAATGAATACTCGTATAACTGTTAGAGAAGTTTCTGATCTTACATCTTATAAAAATATTTTCAGAGATAGTAGTAGGTAATATAAAAATAACTTTTCTGCTTTTTTGATATTCCCATACTTTTTATAAAAAAAAAAAATACATGCAAACATAACTTTTAAAAGAATTAAAATCGTGTTACCAGATAAGACATTAAAGAATATTTTGAAAAAGAAAATCATATATTGTAACATGACTTCTCTGTCATGTTTTCAAACATGTGTATTTTTATTCAAAATTTACGTATCTTAATATTTTTCTAAAAATATTTGCGCTAATACGAAAAATTTAGTAGCTTTTGAGAACTAAATATATGAAATAATATAAATGAATGAAGAATATAAAAAACTATATCAATTAAGAAAAAGAATAGTTCACAGATTTTAGTTTTTCTTTCTTAGCACACCATTTTTCTTCATCGAGATTTTTTTCTTTTGAAGTTTTTTTATTTCAATTAATTGAGTTCAAAGTAACAATAAAAAATGAGTTTAGTTTTAACAAGAAATGAAGGTACCGAAGTAGTGTATCTTCTACATTAAGATCATGTTTATCAAATACTTTAATATCATCCATTCATCATACTTTGATATGAATGTGATACACTATCAACAATTGATAACACTTACTTAGACAAATAAAAAGTCACATCGTCGTGTACAACTTAAGTTCACATATACCATGAGCAAATGTTACAATCTAAATCTATAAAATTAATTATCATAATCCATTATATTCTAAAGCATAACCCATTATCTTATGGTTGCATAACATATTCAAATCTTTCAAAAGACAAACAGATGTATCCATTGATCCATTGTTCTGTCATGGTTGTACATCATTACTTGTAGACATTGTGTTTCAAATCGTGATTCGTTACAAAAGTTTTCGTCCGTGATACAAATTGTTGATGAATTGTTTTGTATCTTGAATCATAACTTAAATCGGGTGGAGCATATCTGAATTGTGTAATTTGTGAAGACGGAAAAAAAATGAAAAATAACGAAGAAACATAGTGGAGAAAAAGCTTAACGAAGACGAAGTTCGGCTGGAAAACAAACATTGAAGAAGATGAACAATAGAGAAAACAAATATTAAAGAATAACAGAGAAAAGAGATTGTGAAAAGTTGAACCCTGCGAAGGGAGAAGATGAACCATGAGAGATTCATTTTTAAATGTGAAATGTTTTTTTTTTTTCATCGTTTATTGCAATGATAAATTTAACGATGCCAACTTGCTTATGTTGCAGTGATAGTAATATTTCATATATAATATTCTTTATTTTGTTTGTTATAAAAAAAATTAATATTATTTAAGGTTACGTATCTTTTATGAAAAAATTAATTATTGTTTAAATTGATATATATGTATCAATTGTTGTTTTAGTAATTTTATTTTTATTTTATTTCTTTTATAAAAATCTCTCAATATTATTTTAAATTAGTATATATTTATTCTTATATTTGTTTGTTTTTATTATTTTTATATAAGATTAGTTGTTATTTAAGGATTCTTTTTATTTAATGTTTTAAAAGAAAATAAGTTTGAATTAATATATAACTTTTATTATATTCTTTATTATTTTTTTAATAAAAATTAGTGATTGTTTTCAGGATTTTGATTATTTTACCTTTTAGCTTATACAAGTTTATTTATCATTATCCTACCATTTATAACAAGATTGAATTCAGCTTTCAAATCTCAGTTCGATAATCATGATGTGCACGTGTGTAACTTAGCAAAATCAGTCAAAGCACAGCTTTTCACCTTCACTCACAAAACAACCCAAGCACCGAGTTAATAAGGTTACTACGAAATATACTATCACGAGGAGGTTTCTTCAGGAAAGAAGAAGCTATCTGAGTCTTAATGCAGCTCTTTCTTAAGCAACAAAATGCGGTTCACCTCGCGGAGAGTGAAAAAAGAGTTGCAAGTAGTGAGAGGAATGAGTGGAAGATGAGAATCTTTATTGAAACGAGGGTGAATTGTGAGAATTAATATTAATAACCTAAATAAATAGGGGTATTTTTGAGACAAATCAAAGTGATGGAAAATTAGGAATCCATCGTTCCAAATCTGAAAATGTGAATGTAAGAAAAAAGAGACCGAAACCAAGTTGTTGAATTAAGGGAAAAAATAAAAATAAAGGAAAATTAAGAAAAAATTTACAAAGATTTACTGGTGATGTAATGAGCGTTATTATTAAAAAAAATAATAATAAAATTGTAAGATTATAATTTTATATTATATAAAATAAAATTTATTAATTATTTATATATACAACTCGAGTAATTAGATCATTATTTCTATTATAATACGTGAATTTAATAAATTTTAATAAAATTAAATAAATTTTGGATAATAATAATTGTAAAAGATAATAAATATCTTAAATGCCTAAAAGATTAACTCACAACGTCCCGCTAAGCCATAATATTTTACAAGTAACGGTTTAATAATTAGACAAAAATTATTGCATTAGCCAAAGGTTGACGAAAATGACTAAAACCGATTTTTTGTTTCATAACACAAGCAACAGAAAGGAACAAATAAAAATATATGAAGTAGGCTTGACCACCTACGCATTGCAAAACCACAAGTTGTGTATTAATTTTCAAATTTCTGTTTTCCCTTCAAGACCTGAACCCCAAAACACAAACACCGTTAATGAAAAAATCCCGTGTTTTAAAAACCAGCAACAGTATCATTATCAAAGAGATGTTCTATTCACTAATTTCGCGTAAGAGACTAAGAGTTGTTCTGTCTTTGAGTTCGTAGATATTCACCTCTATCTGAATTCCCTTTTATAACAGTAGACAACTAAATTTGCTTCTGGGTCTTTTTCAACTTCCGACGCAAATTTAAAACACGCTCAATGTTGCATGAAAATACTAAAAATAATGGTGGCAACGTCTTTCTCGGCATACACTACCACGATACTATCTTTGAAAGTACCGTTAATCCTACCACTACCACCATTAAGCTTCTCTATAACACCACCTTCTGATTGCAGTTTGGAGCGTGATCTACTATTGCCAAGTAGAAAAACTACACGGGGATACAGGGTTCTAGTGAATCTGATCTACAAATGCATCCTTATATAAACCAGATATGGAATATATAATTACATTACAACAGAACATGAACGTTGGCAAAATGTCAAAACATAACTTCTTTAAATTCCAGAGGTTTTATTATATGGAACCTATAATTCTATAAAATTAATTCCATCTTTACATTTAGCATCTTACATCTGTGTTAGTATCTAAGGCTTGCATAACCGAGGCATCCGATTTAAAAGGAAAAAAAAAGTGATCACAAAATAGTCATCCCACTACTTTGCTGTCAAAGTAACCCAGCAGGTTACTTGGCTGCTTGTTCAAGGACCGGGATTTTCTTCCATGCTTCTTCTGAACCACTTACCTTCAACGGTGGCAATGAAAACATGCTAACAGTTGAGCTTCCACTTCTAATTTCCTGCAAAACATGCAAAGCTGATACTGTACTCTTCATATAAAGGCTCTCCATGTACTCAATCTCAGCTAATTCCTTGGGAATCAGCAAACCACCATCACTCTTGGTAGTGGTTGAAGTTGATGGATCAAAACCTTCAGCTGGGGGAGTTGCCTCACCAGAAACTGGAGGAGGATCATTCTCAGGGAAAAGACGGTCCAACATTGTTTCACACTCCTTTACAAGCTTGTACAGCAAGTCAGTGGTAAAGAAAGGTTGTTGCAAGACCTTCTGAATGAAGGGCAAGCGAATGAGAGCACCAGTTCTCTTGTCATACTTCTTCAGTATTTTCACTAGCCCTGTGAAATGAAAATTGAGCCAATAATTAGATACCTCGAATGGAACAATTGATTTAATTAAAGAAAGAAATATCGCAAGTATCACATTCTTCAATTTATGCCCAAGATAACTAACTGGGGGCTCATCATAGAAGCATATATCTTTAGAGCTAGCTTGTCTAAAGCTGACACTGGTTTCCAGCTAAAAAATGCAGAGTAGAGATATACAATTATCACAGAAAATCTGTCTGAAAACCACATATTGTTCATATTCCATGTGCTTTTTTAGCATTTTCAAACAAGAATCACTTTCGAGTGGCAAGAAAAAAAAGTGAAACTCCTCTGATCGTTTATGCTTTAAGATGATGTGTTTGCAACGGGAATATTTATTAAATCAGCATCATATTTAATTCAAACATGACATCTATTCTTGAATTGGCTTGCTTACCAAGTAGATAGAAGAATAGGAAGCCTAAAGGTATCAAAAGGGGCCAGATGTCCAATTTCAGAAACATGGACATGTTCAAAGTTGATTCTTTATTCCAAGAAAAAGCATATGCTTTGTCCTACCAACTTGGCCAAAGAATTTTGAGGAGCAATGGACAATATGTATGGGAAACGAATCCTATTCCATCTCATTACTTGACCATCTATTCTACTTATATAAGAGCTATAAGAAGCAATGGACAACAACTTGTATTGGAAACGAATCCTATTCCATCTTATTGATCTTCACATGGTACTTAGAAGTGTCGTAACGCTATGAAGAACTTGGGCAAAGTTTTAAAATGTAAAGAATCCAGATTTCAATAACAATAAAGAGAAATAAACTAATATAATAATACATATGAAAGTTAAAAGCACCTGTATAGTTAAGGGCACTGTAGTTTTCCAGCAAGACCATCTCTCCATGGAAATCCACAATTTCCTTGCGGATTTTCATCATCTCTTCACTAGAATCCTTAACTTTGGCCACCCTATCCTGTAACTCCTGTATATTCCAACGATAACAAACATTAGAACTTCCCGTTATCTAACTGTTTTATCACATAAATCACCCTGCACCAGCCCAAGTAAAAATTAATAGGTCATACTTAATATGCTTAATCAGTGGTTACCCATAACCTAAAGAAAATCAGTCATAATCTTGCGTAGAAGAAAAACAAGACAAATTAGCATTGCCAAATTGCAATAAGAATCTTCACCATATTGCCTAATCAAAACCCCAAATTTAGTTTAATCTCAACGTCATCCTTCCATGCTCATAGCTTGTGAATCTACAAGTTGTTTCACTAATTAATATTAAACTTCACAATAACATAACCAAATGGTAACAGAATTCCACAAAAAAAAATTAAAGAAACTCCTCCAGGCAACAACAAAAAAAGAAAAAGAAAACATTCCGACCGGTTTAGTATTTAGTTATTAGCATTGAATACAAAAGAAAACCTTAAAATCCAAAAAGAAACAGATCTTCCACACAGCTAAAGAAGAGAGGAGACGGAAAGAAAAAAGAGGAATGAAAGAGAGTACCTTGAGTCTGATAATGTACTCTTCCTCCTTCTCTACGAAGAAGGTGTTGAATTTGTCGAGTTCATTCTCGAGCAAGTTGCGGAAGTCGGTCTCCTCCTTGGACATGTCGGCAAAAGCGGCGTCGGCATCAGGCTTGAGGCGTTTTCCGGGGCGGTCATCGGCGGCAGCGGGAGGGTCGAATTGTTTGAGCTTCTTCTTGAGCTCCTTGTAGGAGAGAAACTTGTCGCGCCACTCCGGCAGGGTTTTCTCGATCTGGCTGCTGAGGCTCTTTCCGAATTTCATGGCTTTCTGTTAGGGAAATGATAGAAAGAGAAACAAACAAAAAAATGGAAAGAGGAATTTAATTTTGGTATGCAGAGAAGAAGAGAGGAGAGGAAATAGAAGAGGAGAGAGGTGATAGATATAACGGTTGGAGGGAGGGAATATTCGGAGGGTATTGTTGGAATATCCTTAAAAACAGTATATTTGGGGTTTTATTCCTTGCTTTCTTTCTTTCTCTCTCCATGCTTCCCACACTCCTTTTCTTTTGTACTGTACTGTACAGTGCAACTTCTTCACTGCACACGAAAGAGAGAGGAGTGATCTTTGTGATGTCTTGTCGTCCTCTGCTACTACCTGTGTATTTGGATTTTTCTTTCTTTTCTAACTCAACTTATTCATATATATTCTGTGAAATTGTAATCTTCTGCTCAGGACCTGTATGCAGTTTTGTAATTAAAATATACATTAAATTTAAATATTTGTCCAAACAATAATGTTGTTGTTGAAACACCACTCAACTATCATTAGTAAAATAGATACATAGATTCTTTTTAAGGAAAAAAATAATTAAGAAAGAACTATAAATAAATAAAAAGTAATAAGTTTCTTGAAAAAAAAAAACTCTAGACAACAAAATTCACTTTGTTGAGATAACATCGTTAAGATCAATCATATAGTCAATTTTGGAGTTAGGAGTTCTGTCACAATTTTGTCTTTAAAAAGCACCTTGTTCAAGTTTGTTGAGATGACATCGTTAAGGTAAATCATATTATTCGCTTTGGAATTAGGAGTTCGCTATATTTTTGTTCTTAAAAAGCGTCTCGTGATGGGTTAAGAAAGGAAGGTGTATATAAACTAACATTGGCTTTGAGAACTAAAAGAACAAGGTGCCAAGCCAATGTTCCAACCTCAAGTTTACTGAAATGACATTGCTAAGGTCAATCATCACATCTGAGGTGTTGTCCATTTTGGAACTCGGAGCTCTGTCACAATTTTGTTCTTAAAAGACACCTATTGGTCTCGACTCCTAAACAATATAGGATTATATTGGGTATATCAGAACAAGCTCCTCATTGAGATGGCATGACTAAGGTCAATCACTCCATCCAAAATATTATACGCTTTGGACTCGGAACTCTCTCACGGTTTCGTTATTAAAATACGACTTTGAGAATTAAGGAAAGAATGTATATTTAAACTGATCTTGGTATCGATTCTTTATATATGTGAGATTGTATTGGATATACCAGAACAAATAATAATTATATTTAAATTAAAAAGAGTTATTCAAAAAAAATAAATAATTTATTTTTATTTTTTAAAGTTTATCCTTTTGAAAATACAAGATAATTGAGAACAAATTTAAACTTACTTAAAAAAAAGTGTGATCAATATAAATTTTTATTTTATTTTGAAGTCTTTTTGTCATTTTATGCTTGTAAGTATGATTTATATAAGTTAAGAAATAATAAATATTTGTTAATATAAACATGTGCAATATGTACGGTAGGAAAGATAAGTTTAACAAGTTCGTCAATCCATAAACAATTTAATGAGATATATTAATATTTTTAACTTGTTAGTCCACTTTAATTCGTTCTATTTCATCAAACAATTTGATAAGTTGTATAGAATAAGTTGAGTTGAGTTGACAAGTATTTTTTTAAAAATAAAATACAATTTAAAAAATTTAGTTTTATTTTATATATATATATATATATATATATATATATATATGGTATTCAAGTGTAAGTATAAGTTTTATATTGAGTAGAAATGAGAAAGTTGAGCAGCATATGAGAAAGAAGACCCACAAACATAATGCCTTAAGGTTTTGGGTTGAAGATGACGTCATTCCTTTATACGGGTTGGCTCTTGTCTCATTCTTAAGGTTTTCCCAATCGAAATTTTCCAACAAGTGGTATCAGAGCTGATGGTTTGCAGCTGGGTGACCCTGTATCAAAAGTTTTCCTGACGGAGGTTTCAGGCAAGCGTGTCCCGTATAAGTAAGGAAGGGGTCGTTTGCTTCCGCTTAAAGAGAAATGTATCAATATAGAGGAGTCGTTTGCTTCCGCTCGAGGGGAAGTGTATCAATATGGAGGAGTTGTTTGCTTCTGCTCGAGGGGGAGTGTATCAATATGGAGGAGAGACTCTCACTTGAAAAGGAGATTGTTAAGTATTCAAGTGTGAGTCTAAGTCCCACATTGAGTATAAATGAGAAAGTTGAGCAACATATAAGAAATAAGACCCACAAATCTAATGTCTTAAGGAGGTTTTGGGTTGAAGGTGACATCATTCCTTTATATAGGTTGGCTCTTATCTCATTCTTGAGATTTTCCTTCTCGAATTTTTTCAACAATATATATAATATAATATTGTAATTTAATTCATTAATAATATTACAACTTAGTTTATTAATAAGTTTCAATTTAGTTTCAAGATTAAAAAATAAAAAAATTATAAAATAAATGAAGCATGTCATTATTTTCATCATGTCTTAACCTTTCAGTTTATTTTTTGACAAGCCAATAATAAATCAAACCAAAATACATCAAGTTAACTTATTTTGCGTCTCTTATCTGTGGGATGTGTTTGCTTCTTAGGTTTGATTTTTCATAAGCAATTTAAAAGATCTACGAGCATCTTCACCCCATTTTCTTCTTTAAGGGTATGTTTCTCTAAGAGTAAGGCATTGTTAGGTAAGAAAGCTAACATTTAAATATAATAATTAGGGTTGTAAGAATAAAGAATAAAATGGTAGAATGATTTGGGTACAAATTAAACTAAATTGAAAATATGTTAGGTTGATAAGATTGAAACGTCATATTATAATAAGAGAATGATTGTGGTAATGCTCTTATGTATATATTGAAGTTATTATTGAATTGTGATTTTTAAAGTGTAAAAGTTAGTTTTGAATGATTTTTATCTTATAAGTATATTTTAGAAATTGAAAATCCATTTGGATCTTGATTCGGAGTAGAGTTAACATGTAAGTCTTTAGAATTGAAAAAAATTGAATTGTGAATTTTTTTGAACAATTTTATGGTTTTTGATATATGTATTTATTGTTTGAGTGACATGTTGATTGCTCCACCATTATAAAGACAATGAGGAATTTATACGATCAAGTGTTTTCTCATTCAAACACCTAAATAACTCTTAAGCGGTGTGATTGATTACTAAAGTGATCATTTGCAAGTTTGAGTAAGAAAGAAGTTGTTTCAATTTTTTCTCTTCTGAAAGTAATGTCAATATACATTTCTCAAAAGATATATTTTTCAAATGAAGACAAAAAATAATCAATTCTTTTTTTTGTTAAAAATTATATATCGAGTGAGGATACCTCCCTCAACTAATATTATCTTGTTTATATGACATGATTTATTACTTAAAAGTTGCTTTTCAATATTATGGTTAGTTTAAAATTTAGTTGATTATACGGTATTTTTCTTTATTCTTAAAAATTGAAATGTAGTAAGCCAATATATTAAGTTGAAATTTTGACATGCATTGTATGAATGTTGCAAATATTGATTACTTAGTAAGTATATTGACTTAGTATAAACACAATGCATATTGAGTATTGAAACCATTATAGGAATGAGATATATATGTTTAACTAACAACTCAAATCATGTAGACGAAGGTAGTAGGTTGTGAGAAGTCGATGAATGTTCATACATAGTATTTTTTAAAGTATATGCAATGAACTACCCTCATTACATGTGAGTAACCAGTGGCGGCTCAAGGCTTCAAGAGGCCTAAAGCGAATAAAAAAATGAGGCCTTTTTTAAATTAATAAAATAATTAAAATTATGATATTTTTATCTAAAATTTATTTTTCGAGTTGTTTGTGATGCAAAATTATCTATTAAATTATCATAATTAATTTCATTTAAAAAATCTTTTCCAATAGACAATAAAGCTAATCCGTTTAATCTTTATTGAGACATTGTTGATCTTAAATAAGATTTTATTAGTTTAAGTTTTGAAAAACTCCTTTCACCTGAAACAATTGATACTGGAATTGTTAAACAGTTTACAACAAAAACATAATACTTTATCTAAATCTATAGAATAAATGAGTCATCTTCTTTCATGTTTCTCCCCATTTGACAATTTTTTTAGATATAATATGATACAGAAAAGTGTCTTGAGTATTTATCTTTTGGAAAATCTATATCAGTTATCCTAATAGGGCCTTTTTCTACTAATAAGTCTCTTAATTTTGTATCAATATTTTCTCATTGACTTGGATCGTACATATTTTTAATATTAGAATCATTTTGTCTTGCAATTTCATTCTCATTATCCTGAGTTTGTGAATTAGAATTACTATCATTAGTTTGAGAATCAAAATTATTATCTTGAGTTTGAGAATCAAAATTATTATCTTTGTTGACTACTTTATTATTGTCTTCGCCTATATTTACATTTTTATTTTTACCTAAATCTATATTCTTATGTTCTTCATTCAAAGAAGACTCACCTGTATTTTCTAATTCATTTTTTTTATTTTTATAAATTTATCCATAGCCCCTTTCTGTGATTCAACAAAAATTCAACTCTTCTTGTTTTTTTGAACTTTTGAATAACCTGATTCAAATTTTTTAGTTATCATATTTGTATATTTTTATATAAATTAAAAATTATAATATATATCACACTGAATATAACTTATAAGTATATAAAATAAGTCTAAGTTAAAAAGATAAAACCTGATTGATATTGTCCTTTGGTATGTCTTTAAATATAATTTGTAACTTTTAAATTCTCTTCCTTGCATCTGCACAAATTATTTTAAGATTAATTAAACAATAATGAAAAATAAAAAAAATGGGATTAATTGATCAATCTCATATTATTTTTACCTAATATTGATGCACTCAAAACGAGTCAAAGTGAACACAAACTCTTCCTCAATTAATCTACTAGTTAAAATCTCCAAGTAAAGACACCCGCATAAATGCACAGTATAGAATGATGAGATATGAGATGAAAGAAATTTCAAATTGAAAACAAGTTGAAATAATATTATAGAAGGAACAAATAAACAAAGGAAGAAAAGGAGATAAGTGAAGAAAGAATGAGAAAAGTGGAAGAGTCAGACAATGATAGGACATATAAAGAGATATCAATCCGTTGGAATATAGGGAAGAGAAAAATTAGAATGTTTTGATAGGAAAGATTCCTTGACTGTTCAATTTTTTTTAAAATATTATTAATTTATTATAAGAAAGCTTTAAGAATATTATTCATTAAATAGTATTTATAGTACCAATATAAATTTAAAGTCATTAAATAATATTTCTAGCACCAATGTAAACATAAAGTCAATTAAAATATTTAAATTTTGAATTAAAATTTTGTTAGTATAATTTTAAAATTAAATATTTTTTATTTTATAATAATATGTGAGTATTAAATTTTTTTGAGGCCTTGAGGCTTAAAGCATATTAAATTTTTTTGAAGTCTTTGTGACCTTGAGGCCTAAAGCATATTAAATTTTTCTTAGGCCTTTGAAACCTTGAGGCCTAAAGCGGTTGCTTTAGCTGCTTGGGCCTTGAGCCACCCCTGTGAGTAACTAGTTATATTCAATTGCTTGGTCACAATTAAGTATTAATCTTATATATACTTACTCAATACTTATATTTTAGAACTCATTTGTTTTTTTGTTTTGCTTGTGATTGAATGTTGATGAAGATCATCAATTAGAGGTTGTGAGCCTTTGTTGAGGCGAGTTTTAAGATAGAGAGCCTTTAAAAGGTAAGGATTGATGTTGTGGTCTTAAATGTGACACGATTCAATGCATATGATTTGATGAGTTATTGTAGACTTTCTCATTAAGGTAGAGAGCCTTTAGAAGGTAAGGATTGATGTTGTGGTCTTAAATGTGACACTATTCAATGCATATGATTTGATGAGTTATTTTAGACTTTCTCATTTAAGCCACCTTATACCATTAAAGTGATACAGTTCCATATAGAAGAATTGATTTTGTATCTCCCTCATTAAAATGTTCATCCAAGGCTTGAATAACATTCTAACACTTGAGCAATACTATTTATTGTATTACCCATCAAGTTCTATAATGATTAATATCATCGTTTCTCTCAATGCTTGACAGACCACATCGTTACTTGAGTGTTGACATGTAATTGTATGGTGTCACACATTTTAAAATCGCATATACCGTCCTTACACCTCGATATTTGATGACATCTCATTATTTAAACATCCTTCACTCCAAATGAGAGAATTGTCTCACCTTCTCTCGCTCAAATTATCACTTGATATCCATATTATAACTTGAACAATATTAAAAAAGTACATATTAGAAAAGTGTGATTGCAATCTATAAAACAAATTTAATCTGCCGATAATAAAATATTATATTATCAATAAAAAATCTACTTTAAACCATCCTAATCTATCAATTTCATCACCAGTTATGATTATATTATTTATTATGAAAAACATAATTTAAACAACTCACAATTTTATATTAAAAAACATAATCACCCCGAATAGTTATATTTTTACATGTCATACTTATATAATTCACGTAGTTAAGCAATATTCTATTAAATAAATATTAATATTAAATTCTAGCACCTATATGTCATTCCGAAATCCAATCAAGTTTGTGGTACTCAAGGGTTAAATGTTACATTAACAATATTTATCTCTTAACAAAACACTCAAAAATAATAAGAAAATATGTTATTTCGTTAATAAAAACATAATTACTTATCCAAATTTAAAATCTTAATAAACTTAATTTGATCATAGCATTCACATGGTTACTCCCTCGGGATTGCATTTACGTTATCCTTTAATTTTAAAGAAAATTGAAAGAGAATAGAGTTTAAAGAAATAAAACTTCAACTAATTTAAAACAACAATGTCCAATAATAATAATTTAGAAATATTGATATTATTCAAAATATTTATTAAAAAATATATTTATTTTAAAAATAGCGAAAGGAAAGTTATCCCTCAAACAAAAGAATGTCAGTATTATTAAATAAAAATTAGATAATTAAAAACCGAAAAATATAAATAACACCTATAAATTATTGTCTCCAGAATAAAACTCACAAAAAATGTACTAATGTAATATTAAAGTATTATTGTACATATATTAATTAAAATCATATATAAAATATATATATATATATATATATATATATATAATAGTCAATTTTTTATGAAAAAATATAATTAGGAAAAAATCTCACAAAAAATAATTAATCGAAATTATCTAGAGATTAGTTATTGATAAAACAGACTGTAACTCAGAAAATAATATATCTCGTTGCATTTTTTTAACTAAAAGTGAAATAGAATGAAAAAGAGTTAGCAAATAAGCGAAATTGAGTTAACTTTATACGGTATAGTTAAGTTTTGTAGATAAAAATATGTTGAGAATATAGACTTTACTGTAATCATATACTCCAATGAAAAAATAATCATGAACTCATTGTTAAATAAATAAATCAATATATATATATATATATATATATATATATATATATATATATATATATATATATATTATAACTCAACATTCTTAAATGTTTAAAAAGTATATGATAATATATTTAATTTTAAGAGAAGAAAATTTTTTCTCAACTTTACTTTAGGAAAAAAAGGTTGTACTTTTATCTAACTTTTTCTTTCTTTTTACTTTGTTTTATTCGACTAAGTAATCATCAAAATCAATATCATACTATTTCAATAAAGAAACAAAGAAGGTGGATTCCGATTAAGATTTTGTTGTATTATAAAATAGTGATAAGTTGATTGAAGCTCTTTATAAAATAGAATTACTTTCGGTATCATTGTGATAGAATTACTTTCGGTATCATTGTGATAGAGAGATCTAATTATATAACATATTTTATAGAATCACTTTCGGTATCATTTTGATAAAGAGATCTAACTATATAACATATTTCACTTTCATTTGTAAGTAATGAAAATTTTTTAACACACTTTCTTTCTACATTAAAAGTATTGGATATGAGAAAAAAAGATGACTCGACGATGAGTGACATTATATGTAAATAATCTTATAAAAATAAGTGTGAAATAAATTTAAAAAAATAAATTTAATTTAATTTTATAAAATTAGTTGAGTAATGTAATATTTATACTTGTATATATATTATAATTTAATTATTAAAATTACATTTATTTTTGAAAATAATAAATTAAAGTAAACATTGGAGATGAAGAAAAGGGCAGGGTAGCATGAGAGAGAGTAGAATGGGCCTTTGTTTGGTAATTAATGAGGAATGGTATAATTCGAAGGCATTTGGAATATCCTCCCAAAAGTGACGCATGGGATAATTTTCAGTGTCCACCGTTCATTCCTTTGCTTTGATCTCTAAATCAACCATTATCAAATAAGAGTATTACTAACGGGGTCTTAAGTATTGTTTAAAAAATAAAAAATATTCAAAAATATAGAAAACATTTGAAAATCCATAAAAGAAATCATTTTTATATCTTAATAAAAATATTTTGTAATTTTTAATCAGTACTTTCAAAAAGTTTATTAGCATATGCTAAAAAAGTGAAGGTAGTTGTGTTTTTCCTTATTGCCTCCAACTTTATGGCCACGTGTCCCTTATCTACTGGCTATCTCTGAAAGTCCGCATCGTTGAATGGATATTCTTCGAGTATGTCTACTTGTATTTTAAAATTAAAATACATCATATTTATTGACTGGTGTGACGATATATCATTTCAGGGAAAAAATATTTTATTCCTTTATCAGAAACTATGGAAGATATAATTTTTAAACTAATTATTGAAAAATATTATATAACCAAGTGATGGTGTAAAACTGTTTTGCTTTGATGTTATATAACATGTTTTCTAATGAAATGTCACATTTGACCATTTTACGAAAAGTAGGAAAATGAAAAATATAAAATTTAATTGATTTTTAATTATCGATACTAGAGGTGAATATAATTCTTACATTTAAAAGAAACAATATTTGAAAAAGGTTCACTTTTAGTCCTTTTTATGATATTAAATTTAAAGAGTAGAATATTTGTTTAAAATCCATTATAGTCATTAACTAGTAAATTTCAGATTGTTTAAATATGTATTTAGCCTTTTAAACTTGAATAATTTTTATTTTAATTTAAAATTAAAAATATAAGTTCTTGAATTTAAAATAAATAATAAATATATATTTAATTTATATCTTTCAGCACTAACCACAAGAATTGACCATGCATCTTTAATTTAGAAACCCAAGGTTATAGTCAACATTAATTTATCATTTGATTAACTTTTCTAATTCAAATCCGATGTGAAATGTTTATTTTATTAGACTCCATTGTAGAAAAAAAAGATTAATAATATCTATGTCAACCTTTTTTATTATATAAATAAAATCCAAATTAATAATATTTTATTTTCTAACAATTTTAAGAATATAATTTGTTATAATTTTAAAATTTCACAATTAAATTATCGAGTAATATTTTCAAATGATTGTTTTCATGATTTAAATTCCTAAAATTTAAAAATAAAAGAAAATAATATATTTACACTATATAGTTACAATCATTGTATTTTAATCTCAAAATAAAAACTTAACTCTAAGTTTGATTTATGATAACATAACATAAAACAGGCAAGATAAATACAAAAACGGACTACATCATTATAGTCACAGTAGTAATTATTCAATTTAATGTTATAAAGAGAGAAAGAGAAAAACAATAAGAGAGAGAAATAACATAATATATTATAAGATCACACAGCTCCTTATAAAAACAATAATATCAGGTAGCATCAAATTAATTGAATTTTATATTTTTATTATATTTAAGTTTAGAGGAAGTAAATATTATCTTAAACTTTTAGATAAATAATTTTAAATATATAAGGGTGCTGACAAGACATTATTTTTAACATACTTTATTATTTTATAAAATCTTTTACAACTATAAAATCATGATAAGAATTCATTAAAAGAAAAATCTAAGATGCTAAATTTATAAAATTTAATATTTTTAATATTACACAACGAGGAGAGTTAAAGAAAACTTTTGTCTATTTACAAATGTTTCGCAATAAAATAATATTTAAAATTAAAAAATTAAAACCCTTTGTATGAATATAATAAGATAATAGAGATAGAAGAGTAGAGAAGGAAAGCTTTAGCATATTCCTTTCTAAGTCCCTTTATTCTTCAACGGAAGGCTTCAATTAAAGCTGCGCCTCCACCTTTTTCTCTTTCTTATATCTTATTCTTTTATTTTATGTTAATTAATTGATAGTAATTAATCCAACATCAATGCATCCCTCCAAACTTTTTTTTTATTCCTCCTTCCCTATTCATTCAAATTATTATTTGTAATTGATTTTGTCGTGTCAGTTTATCTTATGTTCTGAAAGTAAAATGAGTAATTTTTTTTCGAATACGTGACGAAGATAAAAAAATATAAAATAAAAATATACTGATTGAATTGAAAAGAAAAAAATTAAAAAATATTCTTATATAATATACTAGAAAGCCCTTGTGATATTTAATATCGAATAAATCTTTAATCCCCTCTTACTAGGTCTATACAAATGTTCTTGTAAATTATGGCCAGTGCCTATAGACCGTTTTGGTTGCCTATTTTGGTTGCCTATGTAAAAACTTTTTGTAAACTTGTTTAAATCTAATTATTTTATAAAATAATACTTATCTCTCTTTTATTTTATATTTTTTTATATTTTCTACAAACATCAAAACATTAATTTTAACAGAAAAATATTAATTAAATATATTATTATAATAAATTATATTTAATAAAATTACTCTTTTAAAAAAGAATTATAATATAATTATAAGTTTTTTTAGTGTGTCTTATGGGCCTGATTGGCTACAACGTTGATGTTTGGGCCTGGACAGCCTCTTATGGGCCGGCTTTTTTAGTAGGTAGTTGCTTCTTGCACTGTATAAATTATGACTTGCACTTGCAATTTTTTTAAAATTCCAAAAGTATCCTTAAAATTTTAGTTTTGAAAGCACCGTGCATAATAGAATTGTCCTACGCTTTCCCTCACTGAAATCTCACTGAAATACATATAATGAATTTCAGTTTGTGGATATCAGAAATCCGTAAAACGCTACTTTCAAAATAAAAATATTAAGGACATTTGTGAAATTTTGAAAAAATTGTAAGTGCATGTCATAATTTGTTTAGTGCAGGAAATAATACAACCTTTTTCTCTATTAATACATGCTCGTACAATCTATAAAAGAAAAAAAAAAGATAATATCACGTTATGTTTCATAATATACTTTAGTATCATTTATTGCACCGCAAATTTTTTTTTCGTAATAATACCTTTTCAAGAAATTAATTTTCATAACGTAACTTTTTATACTACCAAAACTAGTTTTTATAATATAAAAAAAGTTATATTAGCATAAGGTAATCTTTTTTAAAATTAGCTTTCATGATATGAAAATGAACTGCATAATGAAAACTAATTTAATTAATAAGTTATGATATACGTATATGATAAACTTAGGATTCATGATCATAAAGTGATAACGTAATAAAACTAATTTAATATATATATATATATATATATATATATATATATATATATATATATATATATTAGTGTTAAATGCATTAGTACAACTAATAATTTATTTTTTGTCGAATTAGTTAAAATATTTATCATCTTAGATAAGGGCTTAGGTTAAGTTGAGTGAGAATCGCTCTAGACTTAAGTCTAGATAAAGGCCATATTGAGTTGATTCGCCATGGGTTAAGATCGAGTTGAATTAGAGTTGGTTTGAGTTCAAGTCCATTTTGGACTTAGGTCAAGCTGAGTTGATCCAGACCAAGTCGAGTTGTGTTGGCTTGAGCTTGGGTCGAGTTGAGTTTAATCGAAGTTAGTTAGAGCTTAAAAGCCTTGTCTGGATGCTCATTGAGCCTAGTTGACTAGGCCCATGTCCAAACAAATAAGGTTAAGTCTAATCCAAGTTAAGGTAGGCTAGACCCAAGTTAGGAAAAGTCTAGTTTGGTCGAATCTAGGTCGAGCCAAGTCTAGTTAGGTCCAGGTTGAGTCAGGTCTAGGTGAGATCAAGATGGACTAGGCAAGGTCAGGTCATGTCGAGTTAAGTCTTTGTTTGGTCGAGACATCGTGCCTACATTGGTTTGATGTCATATTAAGTTGGGTCAATCCCATGTCACATTGAGCTTAGTCAACTTATTCCAATATCGAGTCAAACAGTCTGACTCACGGTCAATTGAGTTGTGTTAGGTTCGAATAGACCGAATCCAAACAAAATTAAGTTAGCTCAGAACTAGCTCAAACCAAATCCAAGTTGAGTCTGACCTAGATGAAATTAGACAAACTAGATTAAATTGAATCAAATCATATTAAATCAATTTAATCTATACATATAATCAACAACACCACGTTAAAATAATATGAAACTAAGTTAAATTGATCCAAGTCAACTCATTTAGTTGATTTTATATCTAATTTAATTTAACTAATAAAGTATATTTTATATAATTTAAATTAAATTAAAAAATTAAAATCAATTTAATTCACTTAAATCTAAATTTTAAATTAATCTAATTTAGATTTGGATTGAATCAGATTTAAAAAAGCTAATTTATGATCACCTAGTTAAAAGGCAAGACCTTGCTACAACCATTATTATAGAGATAGGTTTTGCGTGTTAATTAAATCCCAATAATTCAAAGCTTATAACGTTATCACGTGAATATGTCGACATAAAAGTAACGGAAGGTTCTGGCCATGGTGGTAATTTCAAAGCTTATTTAATGAGTTAAATTATTGTCATGTGCCAAACAAACCAAAGAGAGAAAGACAGCAATTATATGTAACTACACTCTCAGTTTTAGCTCATCTACTTATCTCTTCCTAACTCATTATTGAGTTTCTCATGCAAAACCAAACTTTTATACATTTTAAATTTTCCTTTTCCAATGCAACACCTGATTCAATTCTTTTACATACACATTTCACTATTTTTAACTATTATAAATGAAATCTACTTTCATTCATGCATCTATTTTTTTTTCCTAAATAACCTCTTCTTTATATATTTATCACATTTCAACATGTATTTGTCGAGCTAGTAAAAAATATGTTGGTTAGTGGCAGACTTTTGAAGTATGGTGATTTGGGTTTGATTTCAAAATTTAATACTATTAAATGTATTTATTTATTTTTAGTATGTGATAATATCTTAAGAAAATAATCTCATATATTGAGTTATATTGAGAAGTTAAAAAGTAGTATATTTGTAATTAAAAATATTTCCTCCTTTTGTTAATTTATTTAGAAACATTTCCATGCGTTTTTTTAGCAGAAACATTTAAGTGTGTGTTGAAACATTTAGATTTTTTTCTTTAATAAAATTTTAGCATTCTTCTCGATTTCTCTTTTGTTAATTTTATTTATACAAAACTTTTGGCTATTGTTTTACACCTTTGTATTCCAAAAAGGAGCATGGGTTTAGGTTAAGTTAATTCAATCAACCTTTCAAAAGAATCAAAATATCATAAAGATAAATAACGAGATCTGAGAAGAATAAACATTAACTATTGAAATTTATTATAATATATAAAAATATGTAAATATTTTAAAAGTAAATTAAATTTCAAACTAATAATGTAACTTTACTTAACTTTTAATTATTTTTCTTTGTCATTCTTAATTCTTAATCTGACTTTTGACAAATTATCTATCATAAATAAATTTATATCTTACGCCTAAGATTTGCTCATTTTCATATATGACAATGATGACATTCTAAGATGGACAACTTTCAGGAAAAAATTATCTCCACAACTCACTTTTTACTTTACTTCCTTTTTACAGTTTCAAATAATACTAAAATATTAAATTAAGTTATTTAATCAAAATAAAGATAATAAAAACCAGTTATAAAGAAAAAGTATATAAATTTAGGCAGTTGTCACATATCATCGCTACAACTTTAATTGTGAAAGCACCTGTTGACTGTTGAGGTTTGTTTGCTTGCACATATATTTAGGTGTGACGTGATAGATAAAGGGGTTTAAATTAAATTATATAAAGTGGTATATGTTATTTTATAAAACTAAATATGCTAGTATATATATGTAGAAATTAATTTATTAGTTAATTTTATAAAAAAAAAATCAATTCAACTAACAAATTTACAAATTTTCAACTCTTCACCTATAAGTTTTAAGTTAATTTTGTGAAATACATCCCAAGTAAAACTAATTTGTCAGTTGCCCCGCTAACAAAAATAAAATCTAAAAGGTTTAATTTTAATAATATTAAAAAAGTATGGTAACAGTTACTTAGATAACTTGCAAAATGTAATTCGTTCAACATTTAAAAGCGGTTAGGTTAATTAGTTCAACATTTAAAGTATTAATTTAGAAAGAAACCAAAATTAGAGGAACAAATTAAAAATTTTAAAAATGGAGAACAAAGTATGAGTTTTGCCTATTATACATTTACTGTTAAAAAATGCATTAAACTTTAGAAATTATTAAATTTACGATTGAATAATTATTGTTCGAGTAAAAGTAGAGTGAAGAAAGATGGCTGGAAGAACAAAAAATAAAGCTTCGAATTATGAGATGATAATCCAGCAAAGCTAAGATAAGGACAACTAAAAAGATATTTATTATTAATGGTAAATAAATAATGAACATTTCAAGCAAAGCAGCAGATGGTGGAGCACTTTATATATGCACTCCGAAAATATTAACTCAGTATACATCTGTCTTATTTTCTTATGTGTATATTTCCCTATGCATGCATGTATATGAATGTGTATATATTATATATCTACACTTATAATAAATATGACATTCATGAAAATAGATATGATATAAATTGTGATAGATATGATATGTGGTTATATATAGCCTATAACTATACCACTTTTCTTTTCTTTTTTTACCCAAATAAAGACAACCCTCGTTGAAGATGAAGATCAAACATGCATGTGATACCATAAAACTGGGGGAAAGATGCTTAAAGAAAAAAGGTGTCATCATCATCACCACCACCATCCCTTTCTTGAATGTTGTTGAATGAAGGACTAGGGCAGTTTCTGTCGTTGAGGAGTTCCTCTATCATCTGAAGGGCGATTCTCTCTTCTTCATCAATCTCTCCTCTCACCACTTCTTGATGATGGTGATGACCTGTCACACCCGACGGAGACTCATGGTGGTGGTGGTGGTGATCAGAAGAAGGTAGAGAAAGAGAAGGGTTACTATCAGCTTGATGAGTCTCCTTGTTGGTGCTCTTCTTTCCCAGCTGAACCGTCATGACCCAATTTGAATCAGAACGTCTCCCAGCGCGCTTTTGCCACACTCCGATGTGGGAGTTCTCTGTGTCAAGCCTCAAACAGGTCATGGAAGGTGAAGGCACCTTACCACATTTTCGAAGCTTTGCATGCAGGATTTCCTCCAGATCCTTGGAGGTGGAGGAGGGGATGTCCTCACTGGTAATGCTCTTTGGATCGCCTTCAGGGGTTTGAGTTATAGGGAAATTTGTTTTGGCATTTCTCCCACTCATCAGAATAGCAGCTTGATCATAGGCTCTGGCAGCTTCTTCTGCTGTTTCAAATGTCCCCAGCCACACCCTTCTCTTACTGTTTCATAAACAAACAAAAAACAATGTGATTTTGTTAGTACATGTTGGTTTTTGATTTTGTTCTTTGTGGGTGAGGAAAAAAAAATGTGGAGGAAAGGAACGAACTTACAGAAGTGGGTGGCGAATTTCGGATACCCATGAACCCCAATGGCGCTGCCTGACACCTCTGAACTTCTTTGTTTGTACCATGATGGTGTTAGAGTTTGTTGGGGTTCAGGGATATGATGATGGTGGGAGTGATTTTGGAGTAAGAAACAGTGATGGCCAAGTACAGAAGGAACAGAGTAGCAATAGTTATAAAGGGAGAAAAGGAGTGGAGAGAAGCAAGTTTTCAACCAAAAGAAAGCCACACTGGTGTCGGCTAACTAAAACGCTATAGTACAACAATTAAACATCTTTACCTAAATCTTTTCCTCAAGCAGTCACCCTTCCATTAATGTTTGTGCTTGACTTGGTTGTGACTCGTGAAGTCGCTGGACTAGCTACTTAATTTCTTCATGTTTTCTCTTTCTACGGCACATGGTGTGTGCACACTGTACTTGAGGCCCAAATAGTACGCAGTTAACCCGAGTGTTAAAGGTGACATTCACTGGAGTTATATGAATCAAAATGCACGTTTTGATAAAGTTAATTGTGGTAATTCCAAATAACAGCTTCTTGAACAACACCTTTTGTATAATTGGGTTATAAATGTGGCTTTTATTTTTGAAGAGTGTATGGAAAGGTTGATTGGGTGTATGAATTAGCTAGAGAAGAAAAGCATAAGTAGACGTGGAGGAAGTAAGAGCGTGTAGCAAAATTGACGACAGAAGGTATTGCTATTATTGGGGACTGATGAGTGGTGATGAGGTTGGGTCGGGTGCAGGTGGTCACGGGCCTATGCTAGCACATAACAGAAATAGAAAAGCCATCCAGTACTGTAGGCATTCACCCCCTCCTGCTTTACCAATCCAATTGGATAATCTTCCTAACACCAACCACTACTGGAAGCAGGTTGCATCCAACCACGAATCCGTCCAATTCAATTCACAATCAGTTTCATTTAATTTACTATACTAAATGGAATATCATATTTATTAATTTCATATCCCATGAATCAAATTCAATTACATAATAAATATATAACAAAATATGATTTCACTACTAACTCTATATTTATAAGAACCTAGAAATATCTAAAGACTAGAAGTAGTATAATTAAATAATACATAAATATTTTATTATTGAAAGTGAAAAATTAAAATTTAGTTATTTAACTTTCATCTTACTATAAATAAAAAAAGTTACCTTCTAAAATCTTAGATTTCTTCTTTCATTAAACGAAGGATCAGAGTTTATCATTAGATTTATGATAATGATAAAATAACTTTACCCAATCAGAAATTTGATTAGTGTAATTTTAACTCTGTTCATTTTTTTGAATTAGTTTCATGTATTTATTTTTCCTTTTTAGTGGTGCTTGCATGTGGTATTTAAGGCTTCAAGACTAGTCCTTGTTAGTTCATGATCCCAATAATGTGTTCAGATCATTGATCAAAACTCTATGGTGCGGATTAGATTATTCTTGTGGTTTTTTAAGAATTGAAGTTCTTTTTAGGTGCTTAGGCTTCAATTCAAGTAAGAGAAGTTAGTTTTAAATCTTTCTATGAGAATACCTAATAAATGTGAAGGAAACCTGGTCCTAAGTTTCAATTTCTATTATAGAAATGTTTACAATATAATTGGTGTTGCTTGATCAAATAGCTAATTATATGACTTTGTTGGAATAATATATGATGATGACTAATATAAGGACCTATACCTAGAAAATAATTTTAGAGTAGAAATAGTATAAGAAAGATGACATCTAAATATTTTATTATTAAAGTAGAAGTTCATATAAATAGAAAATTAAGTTATTCAAGTTTCATTTTTATATAACCACCATCTATCTAAAACATTTTTCTTTTATTAGTTTTTATCTTCTTCTCTCTAAGTTTCTGACTCCTTTCATCATTAGACTGACGATCAAAGTCCACCATTGGACTCGAGACAACGCTTAGAGTAGAATTGTTTGCTTAGAGCAAGTTCAATCATGCTCACTTTTCCTTTAAGTAAGTTTTCAAGTATTCTTAGTTACCTTAGTAAAGTAGATTGCATGTGAGCTTGTCAGAAAAGACTATATGGAATAACCTTGTCATACGAGAACGATTGATTCATTGTGGGACCATGTGATATTCTTTAAATCTTTAGTGATAAGAATATATTTTGAAATATTGTAAGAATGGATATAGTGACGTGTATATGTTTTTGTATATATATGTTTTTAGATTTTATTTTAAAATCGCTTGATATATTATCTTAGGTATTAAAAATAAAGATGTTAAAACTAAGTAGTTAATAGTTGTTTTTTTTATGATGGATGAGTTCTTGCATGCTTTGGTATGTAGAATAAAATAATATATATTGATATGTAATGATGAAATTGTAAATATTTATTTGAGATAATATGAGTTATTTTTTATTGGTGTGTATTAAATATTAACATTTATGTTTTAACAAAAATCTTCTTGTTTCACTGATGGTTAAGTTATTAATTAAGATATAACTGATTTTTTCAAGTTGGAGCTTATCTTGTAAAAAAAAAAAACATATTAGTTGTAATATTAAGTATTTTTTTATATTAAGTATATAAATAAAAAACACATCTCATATGTACACATGTAAAAGATAATAACAAATTTAATTATAATAATTTTGTACACCAATATTAAAGGAAAACAATATCACAGTTACACAACAATGTCATTATGTAGATTATTTTACAACAATATATCCAAGCAACTACAAAATGAAGACAATGCAGAAAACACACAATTACAATTAATTTTTTTAAAAAAATTACGAACTTATACCTTTTTTTCAGTCTTAGTAAATTGGGTTAAGAAACCTTGTAATATTCTTAATTTTGTAAGTTTACAAATTGTTAAATAGAAAATAAGAATTCAATCTAACTCAACTCTAAACAATTTAATGAGATAATTAAAAATTACACTAATTTGAGGGCTACCTCACTTGCATCCGTAAGGAAGAAAAATGCGGCCATATGATGATATATATCTATTATGCACACATGACTTTATGGGAATGTACGTAATCTAATGTAATTATGAATTAAATGCATACAAACATGTGAACCTGGTAATCTCTTCTATTTTCATATCATTCACTTATTATTATTATTAGCCTAATTTCTTATTTTATTCTCAACATAAATTTCTTTTATCGGATAAAAAATAATATTACGAAAGTAAACAACACAAAGAAATAAAGAAATTAAGTCATCATCAATCGTGTTAATTGTGAGGATACTTTTAACTTAAGCATTATTGCTTATAAAATTCATGAAAATATATATGACATGACAATGTTTTATATCATGCTAAAGTTTTTTAACATGTTGAGAGAGACTTTATCAGAGAAAGTTTTAAGGCATGCTCCAAACCATGTACATATCTATTATATAACAACTACGTTGATCTATTAACATTGTTTCAAAAACTAAACGGACAAATGCGCCAATTGCATTAAAGAAAAAACTACTACCATAAATGTATCAACGTAAGGTGTGGGTTGAGATTGAAAAAGTTTTGGGGGTTAAGTAATTAATGCACGTTGGAGGCCAATTATGCTGGCATGTTATATGATTATATGTGATAATCTTAAAACAATTTTAACGGGATTCTCTTTTCGTTACATACAAGAAATCGAAATTAATTTGAAAATTTGTGGTTGAAAAGAAACTTGCTGTGATTCATTTTCAATTTGAGTTACTTTACAGTAACATCTGGGATTCTCACATCTTAGTGTAATGCAATTCTGCCAGTACTTATTATGGCACTCTTTACCCAAATGAAACTGTTTTGGGTTGATTAATGAGTTCATAAACATGATTATTATTAAATTCATTCCATTTCAGAGTAACCAAGTCTGCCATGCCATTTTTACCTTTTATTAGCTCATGGTGTTAATTTAATCAAAACAGTGACCTCCCTCTAGTATTTTAGTTAAAAAATTTAGTTAAAAAATAAAAAAATTTGCCCCCTCTAGTATTTTAGTCTACTGCATGTGTCTGCTTTCGATAAAAAGGACAGTCCACCAAATCACTCTTGTTGTTGATCTAGTTCATACATTTTTTTTCTTCTACAACAAACAAATCTTCTACCTTTCATTATCATTCTTACTACACAACAAAATCCGATGATGCAAAAATTTAGAATTTTTTTTATATTCAAGCTAGTAGAAGACCAGTGGCCCCTCAAGGGTTAATGTACATATTAAAATTATTAGAGAAAAGTTTGCTATATGATAAAATTTTAAAGCACGAATATATCTTTAGTTTGATGACAAATATAAATATCATGGTTTGATGATAATAAGAAATAGCTACGATGATTACTGAGTGGTGGTGCAGTTAAAATTTAGTTTTTAAAAACTTAATCTATTTGTAAATTTGAATGTTAGGAAAACACCACAATAAATAATTATAAATAATTAAAAATAATAATAATAATAATAATAACTTTTTAATTTATGTTAATTATGTAACTCTTTATTAAATATTTGACCAAAAATTTGTGTTCATTTGCATAAGTTGCTTGCTGTTTTTATTATAAATAATAATGAGATAAACATAAGAGAAAAGTTCGTCAGACCGATTAAACGTTTTCAGAAAAAAGTGTCAACATGAATTTATTTTTACATCACATCATGCCAAATGCAAATGTCTGAAAAATTATTTGCTGTTTTTATCAAAAATAATAATGATGATAAAGACATCATTAGAGAAAACTTCAACCCTAAGTTGTTTTAGTTAAGTGTTTTTTAATAACAAAATGTTACAAATGTTTGGTTTAATGACTTGAAAGACATACTCTTTTTGACCAATAACTTTTGAGTGATTATCCAACTAAGAATTAAATATGCAGAGTGAGATTAAATATAAAAAATTAACCTAATTTCATTTTATTTAACGAAATCATTTCTAAAAGACATTTCATTTAATATTGATTTTATTTTTATAATTTCTTTGAATCATGTCATGTTCGTTATGGTTAATGTTACTTTTTTACTAAATCTGAAATTAGTTTTTTTTTTTTTCTATTGAAGAAAATACACATTAGTAAGCTAACTTTCAGCATTGAAACTAGTAAATGTTAGTTGAGGATTTAAAAGACCGGATTTGGATAAGTTTTGATTCATAACGGGTAGATGGCTAGCTAACTAGCTTTTCTTTTTTATAATTTTGTTATTTATGTATAGAGAGAATATATTTTTAATTGTATATTTTCAAGTTTTTTTCATAAATTTAAAATTGCTAAGTATTAATAATTTAAATTATAATACTTATATATTTTAAATAATGTAATACAAAAATTTAAATATTTAAAATATTTATTCATTTTCTTAATTTAAAAAATTGGTTTACGGGAGTCCCGTCGTCTCACCTTATCTTTGATCCAATTAAATTTACAATTTAAATACAATGAGTCAGAGGTAACTAATGAACTAAAAATACTAATTTATCTCGTCAAATGGCATGCCATATTATGTCCCTTTTATAATCACTCTTATCTATATACTTCACCCTTTAAAGTTAGAATATTTTTTTATTTTTTTAAAATATATATATATATATATATATATATATATATATATATATATATATGCATTTATTTACTCTTTCATGTTTCAACAATCTAATTCATAGAAGACTTTGGCTAAAAGTTGAATTTACGTGCAACATGTTATTTTTATAAGGTGTTTATTTTCAAATTGTTGTCTTTAGACCAAAAGAAACCTTCAGTGTTATTTTATCTTGACTTGCTAAGATCACTTTTTCAATGCTTGTGTTTTAAAAAATCCACAGTTGAGTTGTTTATGTATGTCACAACTCAAAGAACCCTTACTTCACTCTTACTATAAATTAATCATTATTAAATTTGCTTATTGCATGTTAATTTTTTGCCCCTCTACCAATTTTTATAGTTCCAGTCTTTGAAAATATTTAATTCCAAATTGTGATGTGATGCATAAAACAATACAAGATATAACATGAAATGTACTTTGACAGCTCTAAAAATGACGTTTTTTATCCTCTTCTCTTTTTCCTCTGTTTATACTTCAGTTCTCTGGCTTTGGATTAAGGTTTCAAATGCCCACAGATTCATGTGAGTCTTCATGCTTCTGAAACAAACTGTTGCTATAACATTTACCATTTTGAACAGCCAATTGAGTATCACAATATCATGGTCTATGACAATTTTACATGTCACGGTCACTTTGTTTCATATTTCATTATATATCATTAAAAAAAAAACACATTAAAATTATTGTCTGGATGATAAATGTTTTGATGAACAAACAAAAATAACCAGTAGAATGATTTGAGTTAAAAGATCCCCAAAATCTCTTCAAAGGGAAATGAATATGAGATCTATTCACAAGTTAGTAAAAAGAATTATAGTGATCTAAATAATCACACTTAATTACGAGATTTTTAACTTCTCATCTAACTAAACAAATAAATTTAATGGGCATCTCCTAAATCAAATTTAAATAATTTTTAATTAACTTAATTCATTTATATTTCTAATGGTTGTTCTGAGTGAGATATCTTTTTAATAATATATTTTTTTTTACTATCATAGAGACTTTATTTAAAGAAACCGACATTAGTATCATTTAAAATAACAATTTGTTGGTGGAAAGAAAAATGCCATAACACCTATTTTGATACTTACATTATATGTATTTATATTATATTATAGATATATAGATATATATATATATATATATATATGTGTGTGTGTGTTGACATAAATAACAAAAGTAGCCATACATTTCCTTGATAGGTGCTGTTATTGTCTTCTCTTAAAACCTAATTAAATATTTGGTGGCACAAAATTGGACTATTTATTTCCAACATGTGTTTTGAGAAGGAAAATTTTATACAGATGGACTTATGAAACATGGTACTTTTCAAGATTCCGACTTTTGTGCACCTAAATTGTCACCTGCTATGGGTATCATATAATTAGAATTTAGTGTTGGATTTTGCAAGTTATGACGTATAAAAAAGGCATTATTAACCTAATTACCATACTAATTTCGGCAATGAAAACTAATAAAAAAAACATTGATTGAAACATGTAAACTTTAAAACGGTTATCCAAAGATAATTAAAGTTATAATTATAAAACTATACCTTGGTGAAGGCAATGAGAAAGATTTCGATTTTTTTTTTTCATTCCGATGTAATTTTTTTTTTAAATTTTTGTATAAAAAATATTTTTATTATAGGTAAATCATGTTAAGTTGACATAATTTTATTATAAAAAATTAATGAAATTGTACCATGACACAATTTTAAAAGTTTAATTAAAATTGTGTTACATCAGCACAATTTTAATGTAATAAAATTGAACTAAAATAGTGTGATATCAATAACACAATTTCAGAACAATTAAAATTGTGTCATATAAGCACGATTTCAATTAATATCTAAAACAATTTTATAATGACACAATTTTGAATTGACGAAAATGATGCTATAATAACACGGTTTCTTCATAATATAAAATGGTCTGAACTTAACACGATTTACCCATAATAGAAATAAAAAATAAATTTGTCCATTATTTTTGAAAAAAATTGTACCTGAAGAAGTAGTGAGACTCTTATGAACCATTTTAAACATAATCTTTGAATAAATATATATATATATATATATATATATAGCTTTTGATTATAAAGTTGATAAAAAGCCAATGCTTAGAAAAAATTACAACACATGTGAATTACAGGTGGATGGAAAAAGAAAATATATTTTGTGGGGTTGTTTGAATGAGAACTGAAAATGGTGTCAAATATTGTCACTTTGCCCCCATGATGATGAAGTGTTTTAATGGCATGCCATGATGAGATATAATTTCATACTTTAGTACAGTTGGATAATGGTTTTTAAAGGCGTGCTATGTCATTAAGTGTATATAAATGTAGAAGGGCCACAAGGCGACTTTTCTTTAAGAGTTAGTAAATTACTTATCCACTAAAATAAGAAAAAACTCACTTACTACTATGTCGTCTCTCCCAAAGCATATATAATTCAAGTACTGCTTTAATAAATGTATTAGTTGGAGCCGTTAAGGGAAAGGACGGTGCTTATGCATATTACGACTTTTGTTTCATTCAATCATTATAAAATACACTACCTCAAAACTTACATTCCTGGGAATTAGGTTTTACTCAAATGCTATTTACTCTATTTTAAGATCAAATTGCTATTCTTCCACTATTCTAAATTCTTTTTATAAAGCTTTCTTTTTTTTTATTACTTCTCGAATTAAATTACTTTTCTAAAATTTTTACTTTTATCACTACATTCCTTATTAAGTTTCATGATTTAAATTAACATTTATCATTGGATATTGCATCTTTATCTATAGGTAAAAAAATATCTTATATTCTCCTTACATAGTCTTAGGTCCATTGAGATGACATCGTTAGATCAATCATCACGTTCGAGATATTTTTTTGTTTGTGTTGAAGCTCGGTTGCTTTGTCACGGTTTTGTCCTTAAAAGTATTTTGAAGGATTAAGGGAGGAAGGTATATTTAAACTGACCTTGGCTCAACTCCTAAACGATGTGAGACTATTGGGTGTACCTGAACAAGCCCCCCAATCGAGGGTTAAGGGAAGCAATGTTATACTTGCACTATGTGTCAATACCTCGAACACGGTGATTGACGTTAGCGATGTTATCTCAACGGACTTGAGGTCGGAACATTGGCGCCGTCTGTGGGCATCTCTTCCCTTAGCCCTTAACTCGGGAGGCTTGTTTCGGTACACCCAGTAGTCCTACATCGCTTAGGAGGTCAAGATCAATTTATATATACCTTCCTCCTTTAACTCATCAACACATTTTTTAAGAACAAAACCATAACGAAATAACCAAACTCCAAAACGGATAATACCTTACACACACAGATGATTGATTATAAAGAAGTCTTCTCAAAAAAGAATGATTACAATTATTTATGATACATGACTTCTTATATAATGTAACTATCGATACATAGTGCAAGTATTATTAAGCCGATTATAATGTTTGAATAATAATGTCCTACTAGCACGATTTTATTATAAAATATTATTGTTATAATTATTCGACGACATAATAATTAGATTACTAAAATATTAAAATACTATATATATATATATATATATATATATATATATATATATATATATATAAAATTAAATTGAGATAGTTTTATAGTAACTCAAATCTCTCACTCTATATTATAAGAGATGTAGAAAAAATATTTTTGGTAGTCATCTTCAAATGACTGGTTTTATGTGGATAACATTAGACTTTTAATTTTAAATTTATTTTTGTTCTTTTTTCTCTCCTTTAAATTTGACATCCAAATAAACAGGAAGAATGTTCTTTATTTTTTGTTTTTTTTCAAGAGTCTGTTTCTGTAAACATCACTCTTTCGCTTTCTATTATTTTTGTTTTTCACATGCATGAAAAATAGCAAAAGGACCAGAAAGTGTGACTACAAGAAGAGGGGTACTGAAAATTGGAGATTACCCTTTTATTTTCATCATTTTAACGTACCTTTCTTATTTTTTTATATTTTAACTTATATATTTCAGATCATATCATTTAAAATAAAAAAAAATATTCTATATTATATAATTCAAAATATAAGTTTTTATATTTAAAATTTTGTAATTCAAAATATAAAAAAAATAATTATATTTTAGATTAGAGAATCTAAAATACAAATTTTAAAAGGATATTGTAGTAATTCTAAAATTATGGAGGTGGAGGAAGAAAAATATGGAGGTACAGGAAGAAGCCGTCAAACCAGAACAGCTGGACTATATGTACTGTTTCCAAAGCCCAAAAGAACCCCTCCAGTTGGCCCAAGCATTTCACATTAGGCCCATTCAACAAATCTAATCACTATGGCGCGCGCATACCGGCCTTTCAAACTTCCCGCAACTACCATTCTTCATCTTCCGAGTAACTAACTGAGTTTGAGATCCGAGACATGGAGAAGAAGAACCCATTCTTCATCTCTCTCACTTGCAAACTACACTTCCTAACACTGTTTCAACTCGGTCGAGTCCTCTCTGTAAACTTGGACTTAACGCACCCGCCATGCTCAAAGGCAAGCTCAAGCTTCCAGCTCCGGACAAGGTTCGGAGGGTCTTTCCCGACCGGCTTGGAAGCTTGGTCGCAGGATTCGACGAAAAAGGCAACGAAATCAAAGTATTAGAATTCGAACTCGAGTACGGCGAGGAGCTCGAGCCGATTCAACCAGGCGAGTTAGGGTTTCACAGAGAAAGTAACGATGGTGACGAAGCCATGGATGATGATGTCAAAGACCAAATAATTCGGCAGAGACCGAATCCGGTATCGGTATTGAAATCCATTTCGGACGAGGAGAAAAGATCGGATCTGGAATACGAGGTTGGTCCTGATTGGAGAAGAAAAATAGAAATGGTTTTGATTTTCTTTAATTATTAGTGCCCTTTTCTTTGTCCAGCTTTCTCAAAGGGAGATTAATTTGGAAAAGTTGCAAAGAATTGCCAGTGCTGGTATTCCTGATGGAGGAGGTTTGCGTGCTACAGCTTGGAAGGTAATGTTAGAAAAGAAAAATCGAAATCGAAATCTGCTGACACAGATAATGGTATTTCACATAGCATTAAAATACAGATAATGTTTATAACAATCTATTAATAGAAAGGTTAAATACAACTGATAAGAGTGCAAATTGGTTATTCGAGGAGGAAAGACACTCTCATTGCACAGGTATTTTAAATCTGATGAGCTCCTTTCACAAAATAATGAACAAAAAATGCTCTAATATATTTTTCAATATCAACAGTAGAACATTGAAGTGTTTTTCCCCTTGTTTCTGTATGTGTATCTGTGTATATTCTTCTCAACAAAGAGCTGCATACATAATAGAAACCAACTCGTACAGCCTCCTCAAAGCCTCAACATGGCAACAAAAGAAAATATCAAAACTAAATTTATAACATGCGGAACACAAAGACCTATTCAAAGGAATTAAGAATGTTAAATGAACAATGGATAGATTTGATCTTTTAGAAACTGATTTATAAATGCAAACATTTTTACTCTAAATAGAAATATTGACTAACAGGTAATTATTCCATGACGTCGGTATGAGATTACAAAACACCTCTTTGTTGGTGTTGTTGAATCTAGGTTACCCTGGGTCGAATTCAAAAACTAGAAATAATTATCCATTCAAGGGATTGTAATCTTCCCTTCACGGACTTGAAAATCAAACTCCTCTCACATATATACGAGATATTGATTATCGATCTATCAGTCGTATCACACCAAGTCGATATATTTGAAAGTAGTCCTATGTTTATGACTTTCCATGCCAATTGAAGATAGTAGATTAATGTTCCATTTGCAATAGTGTAAAATTCTTTTCTTGTTTTGCGTACAAGCAGTTGATTGTCCCGTTATGATTTCCACTACCAGGTACTATTGGGTTACCTACCTTCATCTCGTGATCTGTGGGATGAACAGCTAAAAGAGAACAGACAAAAATATGCTAATTTGAAAGAGGACCTTCTCCGGAATCCGGTAATACTGCTGATTCATACATTTTCTAGTAAGGAGTTATATTTATATCAAACAACTACTTGGCTATATCTGCTGTGATTTCTACTTTAGCTCTTGCTTTCGTGTTTTTACTGATAATGTTGTTAAATCTAAGACAGTCAGAACATGTGTGGAAAGAGTATGAAGAAAGTTCGACTAAGCGAAACGAGGAGAATGATGTTGATGGCCCCCTTAGGCGACATGAAATTTCTCATGAAGATCACCCTTTGAGCCTCGGTACGGCCAGCCTTTGGAGTCAATATTTTCAAGTAAGCTTTTAGTCAGATTACGAAGTTACTCTTGACTGAATCCCCTCAGCATGATGAAGTTTATACTTGTCATTGTCTGTCCTTCTAGTATACAGAGATAGTAGAACAGATAGATCGAGATCTGCAGCGTACACATCCAGATTTGCCATTCTTCTCAGGGGGGTCTTCATTTAGTTGCAAAAATAGGGTAACTAACTGCATCACCAAAAAAACTCTACAGGCATACTGTTAATATGTTGTTTTAGTTGTAGCTTAGACATTTATCCAACGATCCTCAATTATTTTTCCTGTTTTGAGCGTAGAGTGATAGATTATATAGGGGCTTTGACTCAGAGTTTTTGTTGATACTTTGACAATAGGAAGCGATGAAGAGTATCCTTCTCCTTTTTGCAAAGTTAAATCCTGAGATCCGTTATGTACAAGGCATGAACGAGGTCTTGGCACCAATATACTATGTCTTTAGTACTGACTCTGACAAGCAAAATGTTGTAAGCATTTTCCTGGCATAACTGTATTATGTGATTTGTGGCAGTTCGCGTTGTTTTACTTTGGCTAGGGTAAATTCATCGTGTATATGATGACATAGAACGTGCACATGATGCATTCGGCAGGAAACCAAACCTAATGGTTGAAGGTTAATTGTGTTTTGGAAATTTAAATTTGAGCGTGTATATCTTACTTTGATAATTGCTTTATGATGCTACAAAGGCTTCTTCTGTTTTCATCATCCAGTGCAGAAGCCTGAAAATTGTACTGCCAGACAATTTGGTGTTTAATTTCTTTCTGTTTTAGACATGAACCAACACCATCCAACTCGGTTATGTTGACAAATATCCATTACACTGAACAACCATAAATTCTGTATTTTAAAAGATGGGTTTTTAAACTTAGCCATTAAAATTTCACATGTTGTATAACAATTGTTGTGTCTCGTATCATCCTTGAAGATTTCTGCACCATAAATGAACTATAGTTTTATCTTTTTATTAACTTTCTATTAGGCAAATGTAGAAGCAGATAGTTTTTCTTGTTTTGTTCGAATCTTGGGCGACTCAGTGGATCATTTCTGCGAACAGTTTGATAATAGTTCAAATGGCATCCTTGCTACTCTTTCTCGCTTGTCAGATTTACTAAAAGTAAATGATGAGCAATTATGGCGTCATCTTGAATTTACAACAAAGGTAGAACCTTTAAACTTTTCCACTTCAATAATCAACAACTTGTACAGCTCCAATCTGTGTAAATGGATGTCTCTGAACCTCATGAGCAGGTTAAACCACAATTCTATGCATTCCGGTGGATTACATTGCTCCTCACGCAAGAGTTCAAATTTGAGTCTATCTTGAGAATATGGGATACACTACTTAGTAACCCTTTTGGGGTTCAGGTATCTCTCTTTCAACCAAACTACTCGGCAATCTTTCAGGATAAATTTAGTACTCAATTTAATAGGGTTGATTTTAATATGTTTGGCCGCGTCGTAATAATTTACCTGGCTAATATCTTTTTGCAGGATATGCTTCTTCGGATCTGTTGTGCAATGCTACTGTGCGTGAAAAGCAAACTGCTAAGTGGTGATTTTGTGGCCAATTTAAAACTTTTACAACACTACCCTGATGATATCAACCTAGAATACCTCCTCCAGGTAGCCAAGGATATTAGTCCTGACACATCTTATTATTGTTTATCACTTTGATTTATTGTGCTTGCTCTTGTATAATCTCATCAACTTTGAACTGAGGTACCGAATGATGGATACCTAGCACAAGAAACTACATTGCAAATATTAAGGATAGAGTTCATAACCAGAAGGCGGCACTTATGTATGTGAAGCCACCAAAAATAATACAGATTAAGGATATATCGGGGCTAATTGACCAAAGAAATGAAATAAAAACTAGTAGGCTTGTGAACCACTTGGAGACCCAACCCCAAATTTGGTGGATTCTATTTATATCCCTTTGCCTCTCAAAATTACCAATCATTTTCTTTCTCATACAACAAATAATTTAACCTTAACAATGAATACATTATTTTATCTATGGAAACAATAAATACTATTAAGTATAATAGTTAATTTTAAATTAGAAGACATAAAAGAGTGGACTATTTCAAAAAATTTATAATTTTTCTTATTGAAACAAAAATTTAAAGATTTTTTTTTCTATAATGATGTGACACAATATAAGCTATAAATTATATTTTTATCTTTACAATCGTGTGGAAGGAATCATGTGAATTACCACCCGTCTTTTTCTCTACATTCGCCGGGATTTTCATGTGCCTTTCCCAGAAAATTAGGAATGTGAGAAACTTCTAGTTCTGTGAAGAATGTGAGAAACTTCTCAGGTTTCTTTTATCACCATAGATCCTTTCTTAGTATATTATTTTTAGTATTTACTGAATTAATTTTTTATATATTTTAAATTATAAAAAACTGATATTATAAACTAAATATTATATAATGTTGTATGAAAAAATTACATACAATAAAAATTATAAAAGAATTTAATGTAACAGTATTTTAAGTTGAGAAATAAAAAATTTCATTTCTAAATATAAGTACTAAAAAGATTAATAAAAAAATAATTATTTTAAAAAGTCTAAAATTATAAATATATAATACTTAAAAAAAACATAAATTTCATTTATATAATAAAACATAAGTAGTTATATTTTAGTATATCATTTTGTATTTACTAATTTTATTATTATTAAATATTTTTAACCTAATAAATTAACTTATTAATTTAAAATTTGTAAATTAGGATTTTGTCAGCTAGTTATATTATAAGGTTGTCCAGTTGACTCTTATTAGACAACTCATTAGGACTTAAGACATAATGGAGCTAGAGGTATATGCGGCTCGATTTTTAAAATAATAAATATAATTTTAAAAATTAAAAATTATATTTAGACAATAAATATTGCTTTTTATGGTACGTAACAGTTCATGAAATATTAGATGAATATTAAGGATTCGGAAAGAAGAAATTAAAAAGCATTTGTCTATAATTAAAAGTATTTAAAAAATAATTATCATTAAACATTATTCAAAATGACTTTTTATTTCAATCTAATTTATAGAAAAATGTAGAAAACTTTTAAGAATGATATATGTTTTTTTAAAAGTGATTCTTAAAAAAAATTGCTATTACAAAGGCACCTATAATAATTGCATCTTATTTTTAATTTAGAAAAAAAGGAAAGAAAAAAAACTATCCATGTCATGTGAGGTGATTTTAATATAAAGGAATAAATAGTTGAGTAGTGGAAATATTTGTCCAATTGAAAATGGAAATAAGTGAGGCATCCCACTCTTACAGTCTACATCATATTACAATTTTCTTCAATTTATCATGCAAAGTTTGATCTGAAGCTTTTCATTCTAAATTAAACTATTTTTTATAAATTTTTATTTGAGGAATACAGATTTTGGAATAAATTTAATAAAATATATTAGTATTATTTAATTTTCTTCAGAATAATATATTTAATTTCAACATATTTTATCTTTACAAAGAAGTTTCATAACTTTATACCCATTTCGTATTAAAAATATTTATTCTCACCTACCAGTTAAACATTTCTAGAAACTTATACCTGAAGATTATGCTATCTTCTACAAAATATGAATTTTTTTTTTATTCTCACGTTATTTTCTATGAACGTTAACTTGTTTTCTGTATCAAAACCATGTACCAAATTAACATCCTGGTCAAGGATACCAACGGGAACTATAGCTAGCTAGTTTCTTTAGGCTTGTTTTTTAAACAAAAAGATTACTAGAAAGCATGTCTAACGTTTTTACGATAACCATGTATTTTTAAAATCTAAAAAAAAAATAGTACCCTTTTGTAAATTAAAAAGGATTTTTACGTACTACGAGAAAAATTTAAATATTTTTCATATCTCTTATTCAACTTTTATACACTTACAAAAAAAAATAGTAGATGTGACAAAATTGATGAATAATAAAGATCCAATAGATAATATAAAAGCAATCCATTAATCTATTTTTTAGAAATTCAATATGTTCAAGATATATTTGATAAAATTTTATCTTACTTGTCCATTAATATGACAATTTAGTTGAGAGATGTTTATCATAAAAAATGTACTAAAGAAACTCATAAAATAGTTTACAAGTGTGATAGTTTGATTGGCACAGATAAAATGGAGAGAGAGAAAAATAATGAAGAGACAAGATTCTGTTAAAGATATTCAGTTTTTGTTTTCAACATCTATTTTATAAAACTATTTCTAACAAGAAAAAAAATATTATTAAAAAGAGGAAAGAGAGATAACGTTTTGAAATTGGAGAATGTAATGAAATAGGTGGAAGAGATTGGTCAAAAGAAAGGGGTTAAAGAGACAGAATAGGAGGTGAGAAAAGGATGTTGAGAAGGTTTTGATAAGGAATATATTATAATTTGAATATTTCAATAAGTAATATAATCTAAATTTATGAGTAAAAAATATTTATAAATATAGATGATAATATGTTAAATCAAGATTAAGATAGGAATGAAACCAAACTTAACTAGTGAAATCTTACATGAGCTAAGTCCATGTTAAAAGAACCCTAGTTTAATTCATATTTAAAATTAGAGTCTATGAATGTAGTATGGTGTAGTTGGTTCTGGAATCATATATAAAGTTTGTTCATTAAAAAATGCTATAAACCATTTATATATAATTTTTGAAAAAAAAAATGAACTGTGGGCCCAGCCGGATTAGACAATGGGCCCAGTGGAATTAGACTCTATGGGCCTGAATCACGTCATGGATGACAGAAGCTTGGTTTATTGTACAAGATTCTACACTCTCCACCCCTTATTTACAGTACATGGTGCTTTCCTTTGCTTTTTCCCATTTCCTTTTCTTCTTCTTTAGTTTCTCTTTGTTTCCTTCGTATGATAATGACATGTATATAAACTTTAAGTTGTTTGATGTACAATAATTATTATATTTTAAGAAGATTATTTTTTTTTATAAATAGTCTTGACCTATATATTTAAATTATAATGATGATAGTTTATATATCTCGTTTATATAATTTTAAGAAAAAAAGAACTACATAAAAATAAAATTTGGAATATTACTAATTTATATAAACAATTTGGATAATATTTATTTAACATATTATTTATACATATTTATAATTATTGTGCCACACAAATTGAAGTTATATTATCCATTGTTTTATATGCTCGATAAGATTATAATTTTTATTATATTTTTATCTTATTATGTTATATTATCTTATCCTGTTATATAATCATTAAACAAATATTATATTTGTTTTATGTGTCGGTTTTCAAATGTTGACCAAATTAAAGACATGGTACTGTACTCTTTTTCGGTAAAAAGTAGCTTTTTAATAAATTAATAACACAATTAGATAAATCATTTAATAAAATAAGAAAAACAAAACAAAGCAGAAAACTAGTTTTTGGAAGGAAAATTGCTTCTTATAAAAAAACAGTTTTACTTTTTATTTTCTCGTTCTTCTTTTTAACCATCACTATTAAACAAACAAATAGATCCTAAAGAAAAATTTAAATCTTGATATTCGATTAGTAGTCCTGGGTGAATTTAATTTCTTAAATATCTTTTTACATACACTTCTTTTGTTAATTCAATTTTTCAATATTATATCAATGATATATATATATATATATATATATATATATATATATATAT
>Ga0209489_100157_pt1 | contig 103463 bp, 55 predicted proteins | sample SiratrowhiteBW_FD_187527 | JGI IMG/M metagenome (GOLD analysis project Ga0209489, IMG submission 187527) | Root nodule microbial communities of legume samples collected from California, USA - Siratro white BW (SPAdes) (version 2) | ecosystem: Host-associated > Plants > Roots > Nodule | place... | reverse complement strand
TATATATATATATATATATATATATATATATATATATATATATATATTTCTATGTTATATTATACATATGGAGACATATTTATAATAGAAATGTCAACATAATATCTAAAGTCGTTTAATATATTTTTTTAGTGAACCTACTTTTTATTAGTGAATTCTTTTTTCTTTTTTTCTGAAAATCAAGCTTTATTTTTTATGTTTGACTTCCTTCGTCACTCAAGGTCTTTAGTATAATTGTCATCATCATTATTGTTTTGTCTAAAAACACCATTATTCATATCACTTTTCGGTAGACAATCGCACCATTGGTCCACGTTAAACAAAGTATTTTCCGACCTAGTCTAACTTCTATTCAAAGTCCAATTGACATTTCTCACCTTATTTGGAAACAATTTCTCTCTTTTGAAGTTGCTTTTCTTCACTCCTCCAATGTGTAATGCTTTCATCTCTATGTGCTTGAAGTGATTCTTCCATTTTTACGAATTACGTCAATGTTCCTTTATCCATTGATAAGTTAGACAAAACTTATTATGACACTTAGTTATTTGATTTGAAGTTTTGGCTTAAGGGCCAAAATTATTTGACCATCTGACTCATATAATAACCTTCATCAATGAAAAAGACCACTAACGTTGGTCTCAAGTTGTGTTCAACTGTGCAACGTGCTAAATCGACTATCAATCCTTTGCTTACACAAATATTTTATGTCCATGAGAGATGTTTTGGAGTTTGAAAATAGGCTCGATTGTTGTACACAAATGACACTTAATGTCTATGTGGTGTTTGTCAAAATCTCTTGAATGTTGTTGCTACAAGACGTCTTAATAGTTCCACTAATGAATATTTTGGAGAAGTTCATGGTTTCATACATGACTTTAATGAATTGTTGCCTCCTGCTTCCATTCATACTCAGGAATTAGAACAATGTCAAACTTTTTTTATGTTGATGGCTTTATATGGATTTCTGAAGAGTATTTGAATCTTCAAGATCAAATTTCAAGATCCCCGAAACTTTGACCTCTACTTAGTCCACTCTTTTACATGTACCATGCAAGTTAGCCACTAAAACCCTTTTTTAACTCCACTTGTGACTCTTCAGCATTGGTATCTCAACGTGATGATTGCAACCACTTTCAAAAACTTGGCATGAGTCGTCCCTAATGTGATCTTACATAATAGAAAACCCAGTGATAGAAGAAAAAATGAAGATCCATTTGTTGACACAGTAAAAGGATCAAACTAAAAACATATATCAGATAAGGCTAAAGCATAAAATGATAGATCATCTAAACCCAATCAGTTGAATCAAATGAATCACAAGGAGTGGAGATACGATTCCTTTCACTCCTAAGATCAGATCATGGGAGAAAGAAAAGAAGGTGTAAGAGCCAAATCCTCTTGGAGTAGTTTGGCATGAAAATAGGAGAAACACGAGAAGGGAGGATTGAATTGTGTTTTTATCAAATTTAAAAACTCTTTGCAAACATCGTTTTATTGAAAATACCCAAATGATAGTTTAGTTCATTAAGTGATCAAACTGTAACTCTTTTGTTTGGTGGATCTTATTAGATGCAACTAAGCAACTTAATTGAATCACTTGAGTATAATATTTTCTAGTTTGTCTTAACAAATCAACAGATAATATTTCTTATGTCTAATTAATTATAATAGATGCAATTCTAAACATTAGCTAAGACATTTGAATAAAGATGATTTTGAAATATGTGTATTCACAATAAATTCTCCTTCCTTTATTAGTACAAACGATAATAATATATAATGTAAAGAGAATAGGAAAGAGAGAAGATTACACAATATTTTATACTAGTTTATTTGTTGCAACATACTATATCTAGTTTTCAATCAACAAATTGAGTTCCTCTAAGCATACGTACTATTGTTGTGAAGTACATTTAAGGTATTCTTTGGGCTCGTAAATTCTCCTGACTAACCTCTTAATTATTCTTGACACAAGCTACTCCTTGGTTAACTTAGATCGTAACCGCTCCTAGCTAACCCTGCTAAAGATTATTCTCAACACAAACTACTCTTGATTTAACCGAGTATTCTTTTGGATTACAGTCACTCTTGAATGACTCCGTTGAAGAGTATTCTTTCTGACTAAAGAAGTATTATTTACCAAGAAACTCTTGACTAAACAAGTATTATTTGGGCACTAAGCCACTCTTATATACTCCATTGAGTATTTTTTTTTTCAAGTCACTCTTAACTTAACGAGTATTGTTTAACAAACAAGCATTCATGGCTAAGGTAGGAAGGTTAAGTGTTTACATGACCACTAGATCTTGAAGTTTGCTACTAGGAAGTGTTTACGTCTTCCGCAAATACAAGGTTTAGACGTTCTCTCCTAGTATAGATCATTAATTTAGCTATTCATGGAGGAATTGCATCTTTTGACGAATACAAGGCTTGAGCATTCTCTTCTATTTAGTTAGATCAACACTAACAATGTTCTTCATAAAGCTTTTCTAGATCCAAGAATATGGCAAAATCTAAGATCTTAGCACGTGGATCTCTCTTTGTAACTTTGTTGAGACATAAGAAATCTTAGCAACATTTCAACACAATGCAACCTTTGCTCTCTAGTTCTTCTTTTTGATAAATTACTTTTTATGTAGACACTAGAAGAAGACAATCATTACATAAGCTCATTTTTAATCATTGAGTAGCTTAAGTTTTTTATCCATATCCTTTCTACATCTAAGGAATTTAAATATGGACGTTGTATTAAATAAACTCTATATGACTTTAAACACATTTCTTTTTCTATACACAACATTTTTTATTGTTGAAAGTACTTAACTCCCTTAATAACATAACTTTTTTGCGTCATCTTATGATAAAATACTTTTTTTATCATAAAATTAATAAAAAAATAATTTTAACCCATCTTCCATCAGATATTAATGTTGATTTATAATATATTATAATCTCTTTGGTTAGACGAAGACAACCCACATTAATGTGTACAATATCATGATATGATTTTATAAGCATGTAATATGCTATAATTTTATACATATTTTATTAGACGTTAAATAAGCATGTATGATACATAATTTGTTATAAAAACCATATACATAATTTATATTTTACACTTTCCAACTTTTAATACTTAATTAAAATTATAGAAGGTTAAAGTTTTCCTTAAGAAACTTACTTTCGTGCAATAATTGTCGGAATACCTTTTATTGCATGCTTTGGATGGCAACGATATATTTACACCAAATGTCTACACGTTATCCTTTATAATTGTAAAGCAAAATGATAACTCAAGTAACTTTATCCTCTGGTCATGATTGAGGGGATAACAATTTCACCCTTTCCCTCCTTTCCATCCCTAACCACCATAAATTCACAAAAACAAACAACCGCATCTACCCTCCCAATCCACATGAAAAGACATCAAAGCCACATACATCAAAATATCCATAATATAAAAATATACGTGATTTGTTATACGTGAAGCGTATATCAAAGTTACGCTTGTTGCAATTCAAACCAGTACACTCAGATTTGATTGAAAAATACTTTTTAATATGGATTAAAATAAATTTGGTTTACTTATCTTATGTACTAAACAATGAGGTGACTACATAATATGGGTGTCAATTTTGGTTAGTCCTATTATTGGCCGCCAAAAAGAGTATAACAAACCAAAAATCTTGATCCACCTGTCATCTTTATATATATTTTTTTAATTTTACTTTTTTTAAAATATATATATATATATATATATATATATATATATATTAAAACACACGTAATTATATAAATATTTTCTAAATTTTTAATTAGTTAATTAGTTATACTAACTAAAAAATTAATAATAATTATCTTTACATTCTAAATTATTAATAATTAGTAATTAAAACTTAAGTTATAAGTATTAATAATTTAAGTTACTATACTATTAGATATTTATATCTTTTAAATAATACAATATAAAAAAATTAATCTTTTAAGTTATTTTTTAATTTAACTTTTAATAATAAAAAAATGAACTAATAGGTCATTCTACCTTTAATCTATCGATTTAATAAGTGAAGATAGATTAATAGATTGAAAATACTAACTTAACTCACCAACTTTTGTCAAGCAATTCAAACCCAGTTTCTTATACCTACGCTCTATAATTTGTCTATGTTTTTAAATCTTTTGATTTAACTTAATAATATTATTTTATTAGAATAAATAATTAAGTTGAATCAGTTTAATTGTATTATAAATAAATGAGTGGAGTTAATCCACTTTAATTTTACTATAATAAATATATAAAATAAATTAAAAATAAAATGAGTTACATCATTTAACACATGGTAATTTAAACTAAATTACAAATTTTTTATTCATTATGAAATTAGCTGAATTAAATTAATTCATTTTTTAATTCAACCCAAAATGCTGGGATAACTCAATTTCATAAGATAAAGAGAGTGTGAGTAGAGGTATCATTTGACAAGATAGCATATGAAACAGTGTCACAATATGATGTGATATGATTTGATCAAAGTAGTAATAATTGATTAATGCATTCAGCAGACAAGAAGTTTTGGCCTAACCTCATGTTGGGCAACACCTCACGTGCTTCAGCCTCCGCTCATGTGACTCTTTTCAGCGCTAATTTATAATATTATTTTGTATTTTATAGTTATTAACATTGAAATTTGATTTTAATTCAGAATGATATTACACTTTATAGTCACTGCATTTAAATTGTGTATTGTTTTTTTAATAAAACGTTTGCCAACATTTGGAACACAAATAAAATTTAAGTGTGAAGAACAAATGTTTTAAAAATAATAGTAATAGGTATTAAAAGATTATTGATTTCGTAATGTATCTCAAGTAGGATATGATCACTAGGTAATTACATATGTAAGATTTGAACTCAAATTTGATTAAGTAAGAAAAGTTTTCTGCTTTTAATTGATAAAGTTAATATTATAAAATAGACGATTTATTTTCGAGAAAATGTAATTTTATGGTCATTTTAACGGTATGTTTGAATAAGAGGATGAATTTGAGGGAATGGATTTGAAATAAAAATACATGAAAAATTTGGTTGTTTGGATTAAAGGAAAGACAGTAACATTTGAGTGAAAAATTTATAAAAGTTTGTGAGTGATGTGATGTTGATAAAATAATTTTTTAGTAGATGAAATTATAGTTTAAATTAATTTAAAATTAAAAATAATTGATTTGTTGTTTGTGATTAATAAATTATTATTTTTTTGATAAAGTTATAAGATTATTAATTATTTAAAAATAAAAATTAAATTATTATTATTATTTTATAAAATTTATTTCCATTAATATCATAATTTCCATTAACATTTTTTATTAATATTATTATTTTATAATTTTATTAAATTTATTATTTTAGTAATTATTAATATTATTATGATATATTATATAATTAAATTAATTTTTATAAATTAATTTTAATTATTATTATAATTTTATTATTATTACTTTTTATTATTATTTTTATAATCTTATTAAAAACTGATATTATTATTAATAATTATTATTATTATTATATTATATAATTAATTATATTTATTTTGTTATTGTATAAATATAAATATTAATAATGAGATAAATTACTTAAGTAAAATGTTTGAAAAACAACTAACCCTTCCCTTTCCCTCCCCTTCAAATCTTTGATGTTTGCGAAGAAAGTTTTTAAAAAAAAAAGTTTACCTCGTTTTTTTTTTTAATTATATTTTTATTCTCAATTTTATAACTTTTCACTCTGTTGATCCGTTGCGGTAAATTTCCGTCCAGATCCAAACCAATCGTAAGACTCGCTCTCAATCATTATTAAGAGATTATTTTACTTTAATTCAAATTTAGAATACAAAATCGTATAGTTTTCAATTTGAAAATATATTTATTATTTTAATTAATCAATTAGTATTTCTTTTATAATTATAAATATTATGATAGTATCGTATCAACTTAAAACTTTAATATCGGTGTTAAAAGTATAAAATAAAAAATATATAAAATTTATACCATTTAATATATCAGCATAATAACAATTTTCCTTTTTTTTCTTTCTAAATTTGATCTTGAATGGGTTTGAACGATGTTGTTCTTACCTGAATATGAACTTTTTTTTAAGTGATCTAGAATCGACTTGACTTGAATTTGAATTGTGTGTAATTCGAATTTGACAATTTGAGGATGGAGGAGATCCACTTGTAGAAAATACTTCTACGCTTAAGTTAGTGAATGATTATAAGATCAAATAAGTGTGAGGTGAGTGGGTAATATGGAGAGTATAAGTAAGTGAAAACCAAGTAAAAAAGTGTCTACTTCTTTAAGAATGAGATGATATTTATACAATACGTTGGGCCTAGGTTGGACAATTAGTTATATGACCCAAAATCAGAATAACCAACTCTATTACAATGGTTATCAAGTTATAAGGAATCTGAAGGTGGATACTGAGATATGTAGGTATGTTGAGTTGGTTACCCATGTATTTCGGACATGGGTGTAACCACCCCGAATACCTTGGGTGAGGGTAGAGTATGTAAGCCCTTCAAGCTCTAAGTTAGATATTGACAAGTGAGCTTAAGTTAATGTTTGGTGGATAGACCATTTGTATAATTAAAGTATTATGTAACCAATGGTTCTAACTGAGTTTGAACAAATTATTTGTGATTTAACATGCCATTGACATGATCAACCTTGAGATATTGCAACTCATGTGGCTGAACTTGAGATTGTTATAATGTAGCTCATGGAGCCGAGCTTGATATATTTTTGAAAGTTTGACTTCCTTTTTAGGGCTTTAATGAGGGGTTTGATGTAATGATTGAGTTTAGGCTTTTTGCATATTGAGGCGTGATAAGGGCGAGGTAACATGCCTTAATCGCTGCCAAGTTGTCGTATTACTATGATGTATTGGATATGGACGTCCATGTGGCAGCACTTGATTGAATGTCATGGTACACATGTGGCTCTCATTTGGGGAGACAAAGCATTTGACGCGAAATGTTTCATTTCAAACACTTTCAACGCATTGTCTTCTCTACACCTTTTCGTCTTTATCATGTTTCATCTTTATGTAAGGTGAGGCGCACATTTCATTATAACTTGTGCAATTTTTTCTACTTTTGCTTTTAGTGCTCTTGAGTCTTCTTGTCCACTGTCTTCTTGAATTTCTTGGTAAGTCTTTTCACCATTCTAATCATATCTTCCTTTTCTTCTTCTGGGTTTGGCTCTGATGGGGGTAGCCCATTAGCTGGGAGAGAGGTTATCCCCATCGGAGTAGATTCTTCTTCTTCTTTTTCTTCAGTTGAATAGAATCTTTCTCTATTGAGAGAGATGCTGTGGAGGAAATTTGTGCTCATCCTATCTTTGTCACGATAACTGTCTCACCGGAGCCTACTCCTGCGGCAGAAACAACCGACTCTGAAGACTTTACATATGTGTATGAGTATTTTTTTCAAAGATTTTGATTGTCGGATTTCGAGGCTCAAATGTTGATAGTGATGAACATGGCTCCAACCCAACTTCACCCAACTAGTTTGGCATTTTTTAAGTCTTTCCAGATATTTGTAACTTTTTGTATATAGAGTCTTTTGTAAATAAGTTTATGTATTTCTATCAACTAAAGCACGAGGGCGAGATCACTTGGGTCTTGTTGAGCGCGACCCAATATGGGTAGTTGTTCACCGTATATTTGTCTTCCTTTAAAAACTTCAAAGATTATTTCTTCAAAATAAAGAGTAAGAAAAGAGGTCCCCAAAAGCACAATTTTTTGTATGATGATTTCGTTCCAAGATTCCCCTTTTACTAACAGATGCCTGTTAAGTTCAAGTCAATGGATGAGTATTTGCTTTCGATCAAAGAGAGACGAGACATAGAAATAATCACGAGTGAACCTCAACCGATCAGTAGCAAAGCCCTCATGACTACAGCCCTTGCTGAGGACTCGATCTCCATGTTCAAGGATGAGCTTATTAGTATCATTTTTGAATTGTACTTGTTTAATTCATTATTTGAGTTTGATTGATTGATTTTGCAAATGTCATGGACAAGGGGTTTAACTACAAGGCATTTATTCCTTGGTCGGTGCTCCTCTTCTGGGGACTTCCAAAATCCTTCTAAAAGGAGCAAGGTTTCCCTAGCTGTCGAGGTTAGGACATTTGAGGTTGGGATGCCCTCAACCCCTTTCAAAGACCCTATCGTCATGGAGATTTCAAATCCTCAACTTCTTAAGAACGTGGTGGCAGCAACGGCTGCACCAATGACCACCTCGGCTTCTCCCTCGTCCTCCATGATTTCAACTTCAAGCAAAGTGATAAAGAGCATTATGCCTCAACCACAAACATCATCGGGTGTCCCAAGACCTCCTCCTGTGCAAATCCTTGCATTGCCCAACCTTTCAAGGTTATTTTATTATGGGAGGGGGCCTTTGGCCTGAGTTGATCATGCGACGACCACTGCCTATGAGAACAACTCTTTGTGGCACGTGAATATGGATGATGCAATCATAGATGAGTGGATCAACCTTCCTTGCAACTTTTGACGCTGAGCTTTTGAACACGACAGGTCGATCTAGGGCATTCGACTCAATGATGGTGATGTTAGCTAGTTATATGGCTATCATCGAACATTTTAAGGATGTGCCTTTTAATTTTGCTAAAATCCGACCATTAAAAACTTAAGTTCAAGAGCTTCTTAAAGAGAAGAATGAAACTTCAAAGACTCTCTCTTCGAAGTTGTTGCAAATTGAACAAGGTCAAAGCAGATCTTTACTTTGACCTTCTTGTTTATCTTTGCAAGCCTCTCTCACCTTTCATCATACAAGATCTCATTTGTAAAATACTCTTTCTTGAACACTTATATTGTAGATTCGAACCTGAGCTTCTTCTCATAATAAGGTCGAGGTTGACCCCTTAAGTTATCATCATTATTTTTTGTCAAAGTGTTCTCTCCATCAAAAAAGTCTTCCCAAGCTTTAGGAATATCATGACCTCCGACCCATAAATGAGTTGGAAAAACATTTCTTTAATAAACGATTAAGGAGTGCATTGATATCTCCAAAAGATTCCAAAGATCTTTTGATCCAAAATCTTTTAATTTTACCGAGCTTCTTCTTAAACTCGTTTAGAATAATTTTGTTGGCACCCTATGTTTAATATCAAATTATTGTAAAAATTGTTTAAAGCGTTTGTCAATAAATTGACTATCATTGTCGGTTACTAAATAATGAAGTAGACCATGTCTATTTATAATATTCTTCCAATAAATTTTCTGCACTCACTGAGCAATAATAATTACTAATGATTTAGCTTATATCGATTTAATAAATTTCTTTTAAAGAAAAAAGTTAATATCCACATCCCATTAATGATACAACAGACTACATATATTATAAATATTTTAAGAAAGAAATGAGTGCACATAAAAAATTTGGCACCGTGTTCTCACAACACACTATTTATTAGTTAAATTTATTGAAAATTAGAACAATTGATGTGTCCCATGTCTGATTTAATATTTTTGCTCTCACTTTTATAATTTCTAATAAATTTAACCAGAAAGTGTATTAACAAAAGTGTGGTGTGGGCAGTTTCTTTAGATGGGATACAGAAATTTCAGGTCTTTTATTATTTGAAGAAACTTTTCTTTTCTTTCCTCTTGAGAGTGGAAAGAATTGAGGTTACATAATATTTTGTTCCTTTATTATGGAAGAATAAAGTGGTGAAGAGCATGTTCTCTCAAAGTTCCATCAGGTGCTGACCACAATTCCTATTACCATCTCCCTCTTCAACTGACACTGTCACATTATGTCATCACCATTTGTCTTCAAGGCCAAGGTTGTTCAGTTGCTGTCACAAATACATTCTATACTTTTACTTTCTTCTTATCCCTTAGCATTATCCTAAACTTTTATTCCATTTTTTCTAAAGAAAAAAAAATTAGAGGAGAGCTGGCTTTCTATTTGTGTAATGTAATATATTGCTTTCACAATTATACAAGAATTATCTATAAATACTTTAGCTTTGGGACATAAAATGTGATTAATGCATTTATATAACAAATCATGACACATGTTTAACATAAAATATTAAAATAAATAAGCCTGTGGATAATTTTTTTTTTTATATGTCGTTCTTTTTATGTTTGTGGAGATTTTTTTTTATATAGTACTCTTTTTAATGTATTTTTGTTTAATATAAGACTCTAAAATAAACTTCATGCCAATCATTTTTGCATTGAGACCCTTCTTCGTTACGTTTGTAAATTTTCTTGAGCGATTTTTTTAAAAATCATGAGTACGTGGCTTTTAATATAAGATATGTATAAAGTTAGAATTACATACTTTACTCATTAGAGATTCATTTGAACAGATGATCAAGACAATATCACCTAATAAATTTATTTAAACAATATACTAAAAAACTGACAACAATTAATCATAAAAAATTCATAAAAGAACGTGAATTTTATGTAGAACTAAAACTGATAACAATTAATCATAAAAAAATTCATAAAAGAACGTGATTTTTATGGAGAACTACAATCATACTTTACTCCAATACAAATATTTTATAAAACATGATATCTTCTCAATTATTTGTTTACAATAAGATAAGATTAAAGCTATTAAGAGGAAATTAATGATATGGCTGCTCTCGTGTTTGGATATTCAAATTCAAGACGCCAATCAACTGAATTCTAATAATCTGCACAATAATTTTGGTTTTGAATTTGGATATTCAATCTTATCCTCTTGTTTGCTGAAAAGATTTCACACGTCAGTTCCTTTGAGTGGACATTTATTTTGTATATTTTATTTATTTGTGCACAGAGAAATTAAACCTCGATCTCCTTTTGTCTCCGAACAGATTGAAAAAAAAAAAAAAAAACTCTTATATGTTGTGTTCAACTTCAGGTTGTGGGAACCATGTAACGAAATAGAATAACACATAATGAGAGATGGGTAAAAATAAAACAAAATGTTAAAAGCTGGAAAACAAAGTTTAATTAAAATACACTTAAGATTGTAATGATTTACGAAAACCATGTGAATAACTTGGAGGAACCCATTAGGACCAGGTGTATGTTCCCCAGAAATCTCTAGAATTCTCATTTAACGAATAAATGAGACCGCTTTTGTGTTGGAATATGTTGCTAAAAGCAGCTTTGTTTATACGTTTTTTCATTTTATTCTCTTTCTATTGAAGAAATTTTAATTCCACTTAACAGCACTCTTCATTGATTGATTTTTTAAAATTTAGTCTAAATTCAATTTAGATCCTGATTGAATCTAAAATCTATATTCATTTTACCTAAATAAAATTTATTTGAATTTTTTAATTTAATTTAAATTGGATTAGTTTTAGATTAAATATATTTTTAATAAAATATTATATTATAATAAATAATATTTTTTAACCGTAAATGTGTACCGTGTGAAAGGATCAGCCTCAAAAGGAAAGTGAGAAAGAATCACGGATTTGCCTGGGTGTAAGGAATTTAAAAGACCATTCTTGTGGTTTCAGGTGAAAACAGTTTTATATATTTATAGTAACTAAAAGCAATAAGATTATGAATTTCATCGGTGAGATTAGTATTTTTTAGGTTTTTTATTTTTTATCAGCATTTTATTTAAATAATGATAATATATGCATACTGTTGGGATGAGATAAATTCACTCGAAACTTGAATAAAATATGGAATGAGATATGAAAAAAAAAAAATTTGAGAAGGTTTAAATGACACCTTACATACTAGAGACATGTATATCTTAAAAGTTATGCTCGAGAAAGTTTAAAACAATTTCGAAAGAAAATTCACTCGACAAAAAGTCTGAAAGAAAAAATTGATGAAGTGATTATTGGAAAAGTGACTCGAGGAACAAATATAAGCATTTGAAAATTTTCAAGAGATACTTGTCCGATAAATTTATGAAATTTTTGGTGCCATATGGTGTTGATGGAAGTTTTAGAAGTTTCAAAAATTTATCTGTTAATGAAAGAAACTTTAAATCTTAAATTCTAAAATTATACTTCACACATTGTCATCTGTAATCTCGATAATAAATCATTTAGTAATTTAAAAGACTTACAAAATAATATGAAAATTCATAATTGAAGGTACACTAGACCCTTTAGTATATGTTTGTCTTATTCTTAATTTTACATTCTTTTGTGTGGTGGAGCCTATATGTCACATTCTTATTTTGATTATAATAATAATCTGGGACATAATTGTGACCAGAAAGTGGATCATTTTGTTTAAAATCTATTGTCCTGCATTGATTATTTTCTTGTTCTATATATTTTTTCACATAAAAAATGCTAACGTGATGTGATAGTATCATGTGAATGTTCTCATATTATGTTTTCGTGTGTTTAAATTTATATAATTTGTGTAATATAACCAAAAGCACAGTATTTTGATATAATAAAAATTACAACACTTAAAATAGTCCATTTTAAATTTTATTTCTAATAGTTTTAAAATTTGATAATACATTAATCCTTATAAAAATAATATAATTTGATTTTAGTCTTGCAAAATGCTTTATTTTTGTTTTTTTCTTTCAAAATTTAAAATTAGTATTTTTTATTTCAAAAATTTATTTTAAGATAGAAAAATTAAATTTTTTTTATATATTAAAAAAGAGAGATATCACTGGACTTTATTACATACATTTATAAGTATTACTTGAGATAATCAATTAAAATTTAATCAAAGTAATAATAATTAATTGAGTGTCAAGTAATACTAAAAATAAAAATATTGTTTTCAACGTCAAAAACAAGGAAAATATTTTACAGGAAAAAGAGAAGCAACACTTGTCCATTTTGCAAAAACTAAAATATATTTAAATCAAATTATTAAATAAAATTTATATAAAAATAAAAAAAAATACATAGATATATTTACAGTAATAAAAACCTAAAATGAGGCTCCCTTTCGTTCTACTAAAGAGGAAGATGAAAATGTTGAATACAACAAACAAACTCTATCAGCTTTTATCATTACTTATTAATTACTAACATTACTTTTATATAGATATATATGTACATTATATGTTAATGGGTTATTTTATAAAAAATAATTAACCTGAAATTTATACGTAAAACAATTAACAATTTCATGAAAGAGTGGGTTAGTGGGAATTCATTGAAGGAAAAAAATATATCATGCACATCCAAAATATCATTTATACCTCATATACATGTAGAGAGAGGGAATGATATATATTTATAAAATATATGATGTTATAATAAGAAAGATAGAAAAAAAAACATAAATATATAATAGGTTTTTAAAAAAAGGTATATGTCTATCATTATTAATTTAAAGGATAAATATAATCCACCAAATGAATTGTTTTTTGGTCTAAAGACATGCAAATTTAAAACATCTCTATCTGGTCCTCTTTTTCCCCAGAAGGAAACAGTGTAATAACATGTAGTTGCTACTTTAGGCTCAATAATGCACCATGTGCATTTTATTTTGTCTTGTGATTTTTTTATCTTTTTACATATTGTTGATTATATATAACTAGTATTTTAGGTTTAATGGGATTTGTTGCTATTATGTAATTTTTAAGGGATTGAGGCACGAGTGATGAAGAAATTGTCCCCTTTAGTTATTTATTTTAATGTTGTGTGTATTTTATGTATGGGAAATTTACGAAACTGGTGCGATTATATTTAGATTTTACGAAAATGACAAAATTTTAAAAATTATGGATATAAATACGTCATGTTTAGATATACAACTTTAAATAATATTTTTATGACTTTATTTACATATATAGTTTTTGCTAGATTCAGAGTTTTTTTTCATATATTTTTAATGATTTTTTTGAAGTTTAGAGAGGTGGTTTGAATTTTGCATATGAAATTATAATTTGTAATGAGCTTGTAGACACAATTAAAGTCCAAATTAAGGTTCATTCATTTATATTAACTTTATAAATAGGTTTGTTAAGTTTTGATTAAAATATCTTACACTTCATTTTTCTAAATTTCAAAATTGCTTTATCTTTTCATATCTTCTTTCCTTTCTTCTCGTCTTTCTTATTTGTCTTTTCAAATTTTTCTTTATCTTTTACATCTAAATAAAATTTTCATAGAAGGTTGGTATTCTTAGTTAATTTATATATTTAAGATCATATAAAATTTAAAATTAAGTTATGTACGAATTGTTTTACACTTCAAGTTTATTCTCTTTTTATCTAATTTTATAATTGCATGATGTGAATATAATTAGTTTTTTAGTTAATAGGATTTAAAATTAGATTTTAATAGATGTTAGTTTGATAATTATTTGCACGTTAAACTTAATGATATTTTAATTTGATTTATAATTATAATTTGTCGCAATTAGAATATTCAATTAAGTTACTTAGTTGAGTTGATTTATAATGCAAATTTAAAATAATGTTTGGATGATGTTTCAATTTATATGCATCTAGTTATATCGATTTATGTTTCATATATTTTTCTTTAAAAGTTTAATTTATTTCACATTTAATTTAAATGTTTCTTAAAAAAACCCAAATTCTTTCAATGATAAGAAAACTGAAATAGACTTAACTATTTGTGTCATTGTGATCAATTTAGGTTAAATTTTATAAAAAAAACTTAGGTGTTTAGACATATTGATACCACTCAACTACTCTAATTAAAAAATTAATTTAATATTTTGTATCATTCCAATATTGGCCAACCAACATTATTAAGCTTGGATCTCCAAAGAAAAGTTGACGTAATAAATTAGCATTTTTGTATTAGAGTTCATTTCATTTGTAACACAAATTCAATGTTATAAGTTAATTGATATTGATTTGTTAGTGTAGACTCTTGGTCTTTAAATGGTATAAGATACCAACTTTTTGAGATAAACTTAATTATCATAATTATAACTTATTAATTAATTGATTAAATCAATCTATTAATGGACAATTTTGGTCATTAGTTGGAAAATACAAAACTAGTTTAAAGATAATTAATTTGAATATATTTTACTAACAAATAAGAATTTTAAATTTAGAATCACATTAAGCCAAAATAGTTTTAAGTTCTCTAATTTAACTACTAATGGACTACTATTTTCAATTGGCCAAAAAGTTATAAGATATTAAAGTAATAGAAAAAAAATGATAGTATAAGATCTCACTAGCTGAAAAGTAAGATTTTACAATAAGATATAACATTGGTTAAAGAAGACTAAACAAAAAATACAGTAATAATTTTGTAAACAAATAAAAATATATTACATCAATAGTAACCAATGTAATATGATCCATTTTATATCAGTTGCTATAAGTAATCAATGTAGAAAACAATCTAGGAAAATCTCATAAAAATTTAATTTTGAAAAAACAATTCCGCAGGTTACTTATTACATTGATTGTTGCTCCAACCAATATAATAAAATTACTTTATATGTCGGTTGTAAGTTCCAACCATGTAGTAGTGTATGTTCTAATTAAAAACTTATTTTACCACGAACTTATGTCAATTGTTTATATGTGTATTTTTTTACCTAACAATTTCACTATTTTTGTTATTTATCTTTTTCTTGGGTTGTTGAGTCTCTAATACTTGTATTGAGTCTCTATTGCTTGCGTTAAATATCTATTAATTACGTTGTTTCTACTTTTTGTTCTCATTGTTTCTACTCACATTTTGTTCTTTTTTTAATCATTGTTCACTTTGTTCTGTTTCACAATTTCGACATACGTGGTTTGTTTAACTTGTTTATTTGTTGACATCGCATGTTGTTAAGGATGTTAATTAAAAATAGTTAAAAGTTTGTTTTTTATCCATTTTTTAGTAGTAAATTCTTTTAGTGTACATTTGATAGTAGAGTCTTTATATTGTATGGATTTATCATAAATGTTGAGTTATCAAAATATAGGACAAAAAAACTTCAAATGATTATAAGTCTTGATAGAAAGCTCGGAATGAGACACTTTAAAAATGAAAATTGTTCAAAATGAGATAAGAAATGCAACAACCAACTTCACGAGTCCTCATTTTCTAACATTTCACTGTTTACTATTATTTTTTTTAGGGGTTTAAAGCTTTTTTATTTTTTTTTATTTTTGACTCTTATTTAACATATCTTGACTTATAAGAAAATTCTATTTTTTTTTGTTTCATTAAATTAATTATAGATTTATCAAACTATTACATCTTACAAGTTTTTTTTTAAATATATATTACATTACATCTTACAAGTTTTTTTTTTAATATATATTACATTGGTTGTAGTTTATAATTGATGTAATATATATATATATATTTTAAATTCTAATTTTTTAAACCTATCTCAATACCTTTTGACACTAATCAAGTTATGTAAGTAACACCAACACTTCAACTTTTGCTTCCTTCACTCCATAATTACTAACTACACCCCATATTAATACAAAACGACTAAATACCCTCTCTTGCTGCACCACGCCTTACTTCCGCCGCCACTGAACCTCCAACTTTACCTCCGTTCTCCGGTTTTAAAATTTCTATTTTAAAAATTATGTTTCAGAATGTATCTCATACGTTCTTGAAAATTTATTTTACAAAATTTGTTCTCGAAAATTCATTCATAAAAATATCTCATATTTCAAAAATCCTGTTACAAAATGTCTTTCCGGAATGAATCTCATATGTTCCAGGTAAATTGTGCTGGAAAACTTTTCAGAAATAGTAATTCGGAAGTTACTTTAAAAAAATATTACGGTGCAGTTAGAAATTCTGAACGTGTAGGAAGCAAAAGCCTAAAACAAACTCTAAGCCCGTTCAGAAACAGAAAAGGCCCTTTTATTTATTGGGCCTGGGCTGTGAGGGTCAAAACCGTAAAAGAAGCAGAAAAAGCTAGAGATATAAATAGGAAAACCCTAATTAGGTTTTTCCGGTGCTACAAGGGTTCAACGCAGGAGGAGAGTGGTAGTGTGTGCGAAGAGAAGAGAAGATGACGACGCGGTTCAAGAAGAACAGGAAGAAGAGAGGTCACGTGAGCGCCGGTCACGGGCGTATCGGGAAGCACCGGAAGCATCCCGGAGGGCGAGGTAACGCTGGAGGCATGCACCACCACCGGATCCTCTTCGACAAGTACCATCCAGGGTACTTCGGGAAGGTGGGAATGCGGTACTTCCACAGGCTCCGCAACAAGTTCCATTGCCCCATCCTTAACATCGACAAGCTTTGGTCCCTCGTCCCCCAGGAAGTCAAGGACAAAGCCTCCAAGGACAAGGCGCCTCTCGTCGACGTCACGCAGTTCGGCTACTTCAAGCTTTTGGGGAAGGGCGTTCTGCCGGAGAACCAGCCCCTCGTCGTCAAGGCCAAGCTCGTCTCCAAGATCGCCGAGAAGAAGATCAAGGAGGCTGGAGGCGCTGTCGTTCTCACCGCTTGATTTTAACGGTATTTTTAGGGTTTTCGTTTTCCCCTTTTTTCGATACGAGTCGTTTTTGATGGACCGGCCTTGTTGCTTAGTCTCTCCTATATTTCAGGATTTAATCTATTACGCTCTTCTTTAATCTAATCTATTGTGAAATTGGGATTGAATTGAATTTGGAATTTGTCCAACGCCTTTTTGGGTCTTTTCTCAGTATATCTATCTCTATATCTAATGATTGCATTAGAGTTTTTGAGTTCTTTCGTTAAAAGAACTGTGCATTCGCAATGGGGGCTTCTCAAATGTTGCTCCCCCAAAATCTTCGACAAAAGGGCTATTTGATTTGATTGTTTTAGATCAGTGAGTGCATTTTTGTTATTACAAAAGCAATAAGGCTCAATGAAATGTCTTTGAAAATTGAAAGAAAATTACACCTAAAGGTGATGACATAAACTTTTACATTGAATCAAATGATTTTCATCAAATTGGAAAATGTGTATATGAATTTAAATACTTTTTTCCTTGTCAGTCACCAGAGTTAACATGAAATAACATGAAATAGTTAATATCAGACAATTACTTGACAAGTAAATGGGTTTTGATTATTGTCTTCATTTTTAACTTTCATTATATCTTTCAAAGTTTGATAACGTAATCTGTTTATCTTGGTGTTTCTTCTTATTTTATCAACTTGGTTTGCTTCAAAAGTCTAGCTCAAAGACTTCATTGAGTAATAATGAAAAATGTAAAATGAGTTGTCTGTGTTTAGGAAAGTAACTAAATTGTATACCAAACAAATGAAATGCCTTTCTATTTTATTACAAAATAGGATCTAATAACAATCTTCAAAGAGAATTCTAAATAATATATGATTTGGACATTAAGTTTATGACTAACAATGCAACAAATAATTTTCTTAATTGATTCTCTGAAGTTAGTTGACCAGCTTTATTCATTGCATAAATGAATTCTTTATCATTTGCTAAATAACATTTTCATTCACTATAAGAGTTTTCGTTTTTCGACTAGACATATATACGTAAAATTACTACGAGTATATTCTAGATGTGGACGATAATGTCCCACTTTAGAGAGTAAATATCTTTAATTCTTATTTGTTGTTATTATAAAACGTTAAGATCGAAGGGAATTCCTTTGAAAGTTGAAAGGAATTTATACCTATTTTCAATTTAAGTTGATAACTTGTAATATCTAAACACTTAATATTTTGTTTAAAATTATAACATAAACGTTCGCATTGAATCTCCTAGTCTTCATCAAATTGACAAAGATGTATCTGAGCTTAAATTTTTTTTCTTGCCAATAAGCAAAGATAACACGAAGTGGTTTACTTGTTTTACACACTCAATACTTGGATAAAGTATAACCTCATTACAAAAAATAAAATAAAATTGAGATATAATATTTTTTTAAAAATTAGTATAGCCAAATTCAACTAATGACACTAAGTGTGAATAAGTGTTTTCAACCAAAATATTTTTTGGAATCTCAATATACTCTAAAATCCATATTTTAATTTCCAGCATCCAAACAAAATTCTTTTATGTCCCTCTCACTTTCATTTTCTCTACAATGTTTAATCTCGTTTTTTCTTAAGTTTTAGAACTTTGCAATTCTTCTCTACTTTAAAGTGATTTATTGATAATTTAACAACATCGTGTGGTAATATGTTCTTCATGCAAAGTTTTTCTTAGAGTTGCCTTCCAAAATATCTTAACAATTAAATGATTTTTCACTATTGTCTATATTTTTAACTTAAAAAATATATTTTAAGATTTGGTCAAATACTTCAAAGCATAGCATGTTTTATTTTGGTAGTTCATCCTATATTATTAATTTGGTTTGTTTCAAAAGTCTAGCTCTAAGATTTCCTTAAACAATATTTTAAGTTGATTCTTTATTAATTAATAATGAAACGCAAAAATTAGAATGAGTTGTCTTCCACTTCAAAAAGTAACAAAAAGCAATTTCATTTAGGGTGTGTTTGGATTAGGAAATGGATTTGAGATGATTTGAGATGAAAGTGCGTGGAAAGTTGAGTTGTTTCGATTAAAGGAAAGATGATAGGATTTTGAAGGAAAAGTTTATGAAAGTTTGTGAATGATGTGATTGATATAATAAATATTTTAATATATAAAATTATAATTTTTTTCTTATAATTAAAAATAAAATATATTTAATACAATTAATAATATTTAAAAAATTTATAAAAATATTAAATTATGTAATTATAAATTAAAATTTAATTTATCGTAAAATATATTAATTTATTGATTGAGACTAATTAATTTATTAAATATAAAATTTTAACTTTTTAAAATAATTTCAGTATTAAATTTAAAAATTATTACTATTTTACAATAATAAAAAAAATATTATCATATAATTTATTTTCATTTAAAATATTTTTATTAAAATTAAAATTATATTTATATTATTATTAATTACTTTACTAATAATATTATATAATATTTAATATTTGTATTTTTAAATATTATTTATTATTATATTATATAATAAATTAATATATATATATATATATATGAAAATATAATAAATAATTATTATTTTATTATATTATATAATTATTATAATAAAAATAAAAGTAATTAATAATTTAATAATAAAAATTAATTAAAAGAGAATGTAAGAAAGATTTGTAACTTTCATCGCAAATCTTCAGAGTTATACGAAGAAATAAAAGTGAGAAAGGTTTACTTCGTTTTCTGAATTTTATTAATATTTTATTTTTTGAAATTCCAACTTTTGTTCTAAATCTTCGCTGCCACACTTTTAGCGCAAATCGGTGGTTTGAAGCAAACGACCCCTTAAAGTACAATCATTCATTCTAATCTAATAACTCATTGAAATGTTTTTTATGAGTTGTTGAAAAACTTAGAAGTACATAAAATACACATTCAAGATAGGGATAAAGAAAACCTCAACATGAGGGTTGAAAGCTAAATTAAAGTCAACCGCTGACACACGAAAAGAGACTACAACATTATAAGCTCTAGAAGAAGATGAAGTTGATCTATCAAATGGTGTGTCAGAAAATTCAATTGATGAAGAAATATCTCTTATGTCAAGATACTTTAAGCAACTCCTACAATGGAATGACATTTGAATAGCAGGTTTCCGACTAAAAAAAAAGGGGACCCTAAAAAAAAAAAAAAAAAAGAAGCCTATCAGAATGTGGTATGCTTTGAATGCAACAAACTTGGACATATAAGGTCTGAGTGTCCTAGAGCAAAAAAGAGGTTCAAACCCAAGAAAAAGGGATTAATGGCTTCAAGGGATGACATAGATTTTGAATAAAATTATGTTCCAGACAAGCATGAAAATCTATGTTTGATAGTCTATACTAATAAAAATTATATCTCACAACTCAATTTATTCCATCTTTTAAATCTAATGAATCTCCAACTTTTAAATCTAATGAATCTTCGTCATCTAATGGTAATGATGAGAATGATCCTTCTTATAATGATCTTTTTAACAACTTCGACATTTTGTTTGAGTAATACTGTAGAGTTGAAAAAAAAAGTCCTTGATCTTAGAAAATAATATGCTCAAACAAGATAAAGTTGCATCTGATGAGAAAATAGCCATAATCACACAAACTATGTTATCAAACTCAGTAAAAGTTAAAGATCTGGAAAAAAATAAAAAAACATGTTGCAAGCATGATTTTTCAAATATTTTAGAAAGCTCTAAATCTTCTTATCCTAACCTCCATCCAAACATGGTTTTGACAAGTCAAGTTTAAGATATGGTTTTCAAGGAATAAAATAGAAAAATAGATCCATTTTTAAAAGAAAAAAAAAGAGCTTCTGTGACTATTACTAATGCCAAGTGTAAACTTATGGAGAACCTAATAAACTAATAGAAAAAGATCCAAGAAGGTTTCGATACCAAAAGAACTTATAATTTCTATTATAGATAAACTATGAGAAAATGACTTAGGAACAAAATTGGTTCTTGGACAATAGATGCTCGCGACACATGTCAAGTACAAAGTCTACATTCCTAGACCTCCAAAGACATGAAGGCAATAAGGTAGCCTTCAGTAGAGCTGGCAAAGATAAGATTACTATCATTAGTTCTGTAGGAATATATGTTTTAGTTTGCTTTAAAAATATTTTGTATGTTGAAGGTTTGAAATATAATCTTCTAAACATGAATCAATTATGTGATAGTGAATATATAATTTTCTTTAGTAAAGACACATGTATAGTCTTATTGTCTAATAGAAAAACCGTAGTCACCATCAAAAGAAAGAACAATCTATGTGATGTACCAAAAGTTCTATTCACTACTTCAATTTATTCATCTGTTTGGGGATGGTAAGTAGTTGAAAATAAAAGATTGGTAACTAATAACCCCGTAATGTCCTCCAAAAGTGATTTTGAAATTTTGTATTCTTATTATTCACTATACTTCTTGGTAGTCCATGAAATCTTACTACTTCCATGAAAAACAAGTTAGCTATATGGCAAACATCACCAATCTTTTTATAAAGAATAAAATGAACCATTTTGAAAAATCTATCAACAATCATAAAAATAGAATCTTTCTCCCCTTGAATTCATGATGAACCCAATACAAAGTCCATTGAAATATCAAACTAAGGACTATTAAGAATAGGAGAAGCAATGTACAGATCATGTAGTTTCACTTTTTTGATTTGATCTTTTTACAAGTAATGCAATTTTCAAAAAAAAAAAAATCCATATCACTTTTCATGCGAGGTTAATAAAAGTGTTCATAGAAAGTGTTTAAGTTCTTTTAAATCTCAAATGATCTCATTGGCTCTCCCTTGTGTGCTTCTCTTACTAAAACATCTTGATGGAACATTTAGCCAAACACTATTTTTTTTTAAACAAATAATCATTGTGCCTAAAATACCCATTGGTGTTGAAATTTGTGCAAACAACAAAATTTTATGCAAATTCAGAATCACATGGATACATTTATTTCAAAAATTCAAGACTAAACAATTTTGTTTCAATAGTAGAAACTAACACGTGTCTTTTAGACAAAGTATTAGCTACAATACTTCCTTTTCCTTCTTTATGATTTTTGGCATACAAAGATTATTTTAAAAATTCAACCCTGCTTGACATGTCTTTTATTTAATTTTCCTTGACCTTTTAAGTGCTTTAAAGACTCATGATCACTATAAATAAAAATTCTCTAAGTAAAAGACAATATTGCCAAGTTTTTAATGCTTTCACTAAGGTGTACAATTCCCCTAATTATAAGTGGGATAGTTTAGGTTGACCTCATTCAACTTCTCACTAAAATAAGCAATTAAATGTCCTTATTGCATCAAACAACCCCTATACCCATATTAGATGTATCACATCCAATTTCAAAAAAAATTGCAAAGTCTGGTAGTGCAAGAATGGGAGCATCAGTCAACTCATGCCTACGGGCAACAAAGACTTTTTCTTATTTTTCTTCTTCCTATTTAAACCAAACATACCTTTTAATAATCTCATTTAGGAGCGCTGCCAAATTGTTAAAATTCCTTACATATATCTTGTCGAAACTTGTTAGGTTGTGAAAGCTCCTAACCTCACTCAAATTTTTAGGGTTAAGCTATTCTTGGATAACCTTCACTTTTTCGTGATCTACTTGAACCCCTTTGGCACTTACCATAAAATCCAACAATGTAATTTGTTTGGTACAAATTGTTCATTTCTTAAGATCAACATACAACTTTTATTTCTAAACACATTCAAAACAACACACAAATGTTCCACATACAATTTTAGACTAATGTTATAGATCAAGATGTCATCAAAATACACCACAACAAATTTTTTTAAACGTTCTCTTAGAACATGATTAATTGATCTCATAAATGTTTTTGGAACATTAGTTAGCCCAAATGACATCATAAGTCAATGATACAACACATATTTTGTTTATAATGCAATTTTTCATTCATCTCTTCGTAAACCTAATTTAATGGTAACTATTAGTCAATTTTTGAAAGTAACAAGCAGCATATAATTCATCTAATAAATCATCTAATCTATGAATAAATTGTCTATACTTGATGGTAATGTTATTTAGTGTTTTACAATATGTACACATCTTCTAATAACCATTATTTTTGGGTACCAAAATAACCATAACAACACATCGACTCATGCTTTCTTGCGCCCGCACTCTCTGTTCACCAATTCTTGAACTTGAGTTTGAATCTCTTTTGTCTCTTGAGGTTGCTTCTATAGGCTAGCTTATTAGGTAAAGATGTCCCGGTTCTAACATTCCAAAATGGGGTTCCACTCTAGCATGATGGTGGTACAAGTTGCAAAGAAATGCTTAGTGGGCACGTGCTAGAAATTGTCACCATTGTTGTGGAACACCATTGCATTCCAGTGTTGGGACATCATTGCAAACAATTTGATATTTACAAGTGAAACCAAAATTTACAACTTTGCTTTAACATCCTCTAACTTTGTTTTCAAGTTGCTTTAACATCCTCTAAATTTGTTTTCAAGTTCCTCCGCATTAGGGAAATTTTAATGCAAAACCTTTTTCCATTTGTATCACCAAATTTTAGTTCTCAATTGAATCACATAATCGTGAGAGTTACATAACTCATTTTTATATCACTAAGTTCATTTTGGATCTAAAACTAATTCATTGCATGGTCTAAAAATTTAGATTTTGACTTAATAAATTTTGACGTGATACTAATTACTAGTTTCGTACTTTTAGGTAATGTAAACACTCTTTCAAAGACTTGAGGAATTTCTCCCACTAAGTTTTTTATTCATCCTACTATTCATTATTAAGGTCATTTTAACTCTAAACTTATAAGAGACATCCCTTGACATTTTCAAGTAAAACCAAAACCACCATTTTTTTCTTTTATTGTCTTCTACATCTGATTTAAGTTTCTTCAAGATGATAAGGATCCTGCTTATGTATTGAAAACCATTGACGTAAATCTTTTATATGCTCTTTTCTAGGTATATCAGGATTTTCCCCTATTACGAATATAAACATACCATTATTATAAACTACACTAACGTGCCAAGAATTGTTTCAATAATCATTAATTGGATTTTAGTCTTTCAACTTTAGATTATGTGAGTGCACATTTTCATCCTTTAGGCTTCAATTTTTTTTTTTAATATTTTTCCTCTTTTATAAGATCTTTTATATTGTAGATTTCTACATGATTTGATTGCTGCATAGAGTTCTCACAATGTCCTTTTAGATTTTTGGAACGACAATTCATACATACATAAATAAAAATAAAACGAATGAATATTATAATTACATTTAGTAACAGATGCATAATTTCATAAAAGAATTTCCTTGAACTATATTACCTCGAAAGTCAAACTTACCAATAATTTTTATTTAAAATTTAATAAATTGTTTTGTCATTATAACCATTCAAAAGGATGTTAAAGTGGTCTGAATGGGTGGGTATACATCAGAGACATGTTGCATCCACTTCCCATGGTTCTTGTTTTTGGTGTCGTATGTGATATCACATGTTAACATGACGTCGCATCATTACCACCACGCATTCGTTTTAGCTTTATGTATTTAAATACTTTCATATGTTGTTATTTAATTTTTACATTATTACATGTTGAAATTTATACATTATATTTTTAATTCTTATTTATCGTATTAAGTATTATTTCAATATATTATTAGAGAAAATTTTCATATTATTGATTATAAATAATTTAAAGCATAAATATAAATAATTTTATCATATATAATAACTTACGATAATAAGACAGTATAAACTACTTTATTTAATTTTGTTCTTTATTTAAAATTTTATCGCATATAGTATAGTTTCTGTATAAATGAATTTAACTTTATATTTTATTTTAATTGTTAAGGAGTCAATCTTAAAAATATCCATGTCAATGTGAAAGCCTTTTATAACATTTTCGCCAAGATAATTGTATAGCAATAATTTATAATAATTAATATTGATGTTTCTTCTTATAACCACATTTTACATATTTTTTTATGAAGTTTAACCTTTTTAATAAATCAGTTTTATTAATGTTGTTATTCATAAATTTTGAAGTGCTATAACATTACAAAAATTAATAATTTTTTTTTGTAATTTTTCTGAATTGATTTTTTTTATAATTTCTTAATATTTTTTAATCTTTAATAATCATCCTAATTTTTAATATTTTAGTTATAATTTTTTTCATTATTGAAAAAATTGAATACATAGGACTTGGACAAATTAAATTCATCTACTGCTGGACTTGTGTCGGTGTGTGGATTGAGTATCCAACAAGGATACGCCATTAATTTTGAAATATTTGTCACTCGAATAAGCCTTCGAGTACACTACATTAAGGATACGTCGTTAGTTTTGAAATATTTGTACCTCAAATAAACCTTAACCAGATTAATTTAGTTTAAATTTATTTAAAAAAAGTAAATTAAATATAACCCATTTATATGTTATTATCTTAAATTCAAATCAAACAAACTGATAAATTTGAATAATTGTATAAAAATACTATTTTCTTGAAGAACTTTTTTAATTGAATTTGACGTTGATAAATTTTTAACCGCTTTTCTCACTAAAAGGTGCAACTTCTTTTTGGAAGTTACTAAAATGGATAATTTGAATAAAATAAGGATTTCGATAAATTGTAAGTCAATTGATAATTTTACCGTAAAAATTCTTCACCTTTATTTACATTTTAGTGTTTTTTTTTAACGTTAAAGCTTTTAGCTTTTTAATTAAAGTCGTCATTAAGCAATTTTAATTCTTTTAAGTTGTTTTAAGTGACAATTTTTATTTATTTTATTAAAGTTGTTACTTAATTCAATTGTAATGGCACGTTCTTTTGGTTAAGTAATGATTAGTATTTTTCAATCTCCTACAGTTTTAATTATATATAATTCAACTGTAATTCTACCTTCTTTTAGTTAAGTAAGCACTTAAGTAATGTTTTTAGTATTTTTTAACCTCCTATATTTTTAATTATATATATATATATATATATATATATATATATATATATTATAAGAATATATTTCCAATAAAAATAGTGTATAAATAATTATTAATATGCAAATTAGAATTATTTATATTGTAATTTAATGTGAAATTTATATAATTAATTATAATAGTGTTACTTTTAAAATAATGTTTATGTATTTAATTTTTTAAAATGTAATTAGTTATCTTTAGGATTATAAAATTTTCACTCAATTATGTTTGAAGTTTCACATAAATTTGGGTATTTTCATTTGAGTCTCTAAATTTTTTTTATTGAGTATTAAAAAATTTTATATTTTTTTCAAGTCGTTTAAATTTTTTGCATTGGGTTAGGTGATTAGGTTACGTGATTGTTATATTGTTCTCATCTTACTTAATTATCTTTACATATTATTTTGTATTAATATTAAATGACATAATTTTATGGTTAATATAATATATGACTTTTATTGTTGGACGAATATAAATGAAAATAAAAAAGGAAAGCAAAACAAAAACTTAAATATAATGTTAAGAGAGTGCGAAACAAGTATATAGTTAAATAACAGAACAATAACGATAAAATAAGGGTTATGGTCAAAATATAAGTAAGTTGGTTGGAAGTTTTTAATCTTTCACAACCTTAATGCACAATTACAACTCACCCATGTTCCGTAGTCTCTCAATACCGTATTTAGGTTTTTGTTTTGCTTTTCTCTTTATTTTCGTTTACTCTCATCCAAAACATTTTCGTTTTCACTTCCTTTTGAATTTTATCCAAACAAGTTGTTCTTTGTTGTTTTGAACCAAAATAATAAAAGATGTTTGTTAATGGATGTCATTCACTACCACTCACAAGTCAACATCCACAACCCTAACAAGGCATCCTGGTCAGTAGTTAAGACTTCCTTTAAGTTTGCCAGAGTTATTCTTGGGATATAATTGCTTAAGAGTTTTATGGAAGGTTTCAACGTGTAAGTGTTATACCCCGATCTTTTCTCTTTTAGAACCCTTTAAAATTGTTGTAGATGATAAAATTGTGGATGAAAATGCTTGAATATTTTGTTTTGACTTTGCAATGGGATAATATCTTGATTTCACCTTGTGTGTCTTAATGTTTTAATTGCCTTTTATTTATTTATTTTCGTAAATTTTAGTTTAAACATTTGTAAAGCCTGTATGCAGTTCTTAGTTTCTTTTGCAAATCATTTTAAATTTTACTTAACATTGGATAACGATCTATTGTGAACAAAAGATGACTTTGAAAATTGGCTCATCTTGTATACATTTCTAGTTTTGATTTATTGACATCATAGCTCGGTCACTTTTCTCCTTCCATATTTTGGAGACTTCATGGTTCCTGAGATCGGAGTCCATTCTCCTTGAATAGTGAATGGTCCCTGTATGCTCATTCTTAACTTTTGAAAAAATCATGCACATTGTTTCTTTTTAGAGTTAAGATATTTTAATATAAGCAAAAAATTCTTAAGATTCATTACCTCTTTAGGTATGTAAGGAACTTAATATTCTTTGGAATGAAAATTCCTAGGGTACTTGTTCACCCTTTTTCTCGTTTGTTCAGGACTTAACAGTCCTTGTGATGAAAATCTCTAAAGCACTTGTTTGTTCTTTTTTCTCGTGTGTTGGGGACTTCATAGTCCTTAGGATGAAAATTCCTAATGTACTTATTTGTCATTTTCCTCGTGTGTTGGAAACTTAATAGTTTTTGATATGAAAATTCCTAGATCACTCGTTCGTTCTTTTCCTCGTACGTTGGAGACTTAATAATCTTTGGAATTAAAATTTCTACTTGTTCTCCCTTTTCATCGTGTGTTGGGCACTTACTTAATAGGCCATGGGGTGAAAATTTCTAGGGCACTTGTTCACCTTTTTTCTCCTGTGTGCTAGGGACTTAATAGTCCCTAGGATGAAAATCCCTAGAGTACTCATTAGTCATTTTCCTCATATGTTGGGGACTTAATAGTATGTTGGACGAAAATTCATAGGACACTCATATGCCTTTTTCCTCATGTGTTGGGGACTCAATAGTCATTGGGATGAAAATCTCTAAGGCACTCATTCGCCTTTTTCCACATATGTTAGGGACTTAATGGTCCTTAAGGTGAAAATTCCTATGACACTTATTAGCTCTTTTCCTCATGTGTTGGGGACTTAATATTTGTTGGGATGAAAATCTCTAAGACACTCATTCACCTCTTTCTCGTGTGTTGGAGACTTAATAGTCTATGGGATGAAATCCTTAAAACACTCGTTTGTCTTTTGTCTTGTGTGTTGAAAACTTAATTAGTCCTTGAGATGAAAATTTCTAAGACATTTACTTACTCTTTTTCTCATGTGCTGAGAACTTAATAGTCCTTAGGATTAAAATCTCTAAGGCACATGTTTCTCCTTTCTCTCATTTGTTGGGGATTAATAGTCTTTGGGATAAAATTCTATAAAACACTCGGTTCGCCATTTTTTTCCTAATTGAATTCATGTAGTATGTTAGTTAACAAAATTTATTGCTTCATAAAAAGGTAATGTCATAAGAAAAAAAACAAAATGTCTTAATAAAGAAAACCATAACTAAAATCTAACTATAGTAAAAATGTAAGTTTATTGCCTTCCATATTATTAGAATGATCTCTGAATTTGATCCTTCACCAACCAATATACTTAGAATGTGAGCGCCACTTCATCTAAATCTTATTTATTGAAGTTAATTAAAAATAATAACTTTTAGATATCGCTGTCAAGGAAAATTTAAGGAGATGCAAAAATATATACACATACAAAAGTCATAAAATTTCAATTTTATAATTTTTATTGATTATTTATAATTTTATTAACACAATAATATATATATGTATTCAGTAAAGAAGTAAACTTTATAATTTTTTTTACCATAATAAAATAATTAAAATATTCTTATTTTATGATTTTTGAATTATATTTTATGACAAATGCCTTAAGTTAATTATTGGGTGAAAACAACCATAAATGATGTTAGCACTAATTAATATGAGAGAGAGGAAGAGAGAGGGAGGGGTGGGATTTAAATCAAATATCAAATTTATTTAATTATATATTTAAGAGAGAAGTAAATCTTACGTGTACTATATTATTTAAAACATGAGATAAATATATATGAATAAAAATGAATATTAAGAGCTGATCTAGCTTCTAAAAGAATAATAATTTAGTAATATTGTTATGAAAATAATTACAAAAATTTACTATCGCGTAATATCATAGTAACTATTCTGCCACTTCATTATTCTCTCATGTTTTACTTGCAAAAGGAACATCAGAAAAATTTTCACATGGTAAATGCAAATGTTCTAACCAAAAATATAACCTGTGTTATGTTTTACTAATGTCTTACCCATTTTATTAAGCATTCTCTTTGAACTTTATAATTATCTTGCTAAAATTAAGGTCTACAATCCTTAGTATTTTTTCTTATACCATCATTTATTTTCTTAACTATTTATCATTTTAACATAAATTACTCGTATTAAGATAAATTTATTATATTATAAAGCAGAGATTTGTTTCAAATTATGTATATATCTAAACTTTGATTGTGATAAAATTCCGTTATGTTTACGTTAAAGGAATATTCCTCAAATTAAGTGTTAGTAATTTTTCCTCTTTCCAATTAATATTAAACAATCACATAGGTCACACACAAACTCTACCTACTATTACTCATTATGTATAATTTTAGGTTCTTAAATTTGAAGATCTTGAGCATTATCTCAAGTTAATGTTAGTAGACAGAAAAGAGACGTACCCTGATTCAGTGGCAGTGACTTTCTTGTCCATTTGCTCTTTTCATGGAATGAAGCAAAGCTTGGTTGTCATGTCAAAAATGGTTATTATCAGTTGTTTGGACTTTATGAAAATGTCCAGACCCAAAAGCAGATCGTCCTATCAACCCCCCACCAGCTTATCGTATTGGACCCCATTGATAAGCCCTCTTTTCTTTAATCTCTTCAATCTCAAATCTCAACGTACTCGTCTCTATCCTCTTTTCAAACATCACCAACATTAATTTTAAATATTTTTAAAAACATCCAAAAATCTTTTTCCATTAACTTTATATTTTATTAAAATGCTATTGTTAATGCAAGATGCAGCTGTGATCTTAACAGAGAAAATCACAATTAAGACGATGATTTGCGTGGCTAATGGAAGAGTAATTAACGATGATAATTGTATGGGGAAAGAAAGTTAAAACTGAAAACACGTGGCTTGATCTGGCACTATATAAGCAGAGTTACTCTGTTTTTTCGTGTCCATCGTCACACCTGCCTCTGAGTTTCTTTCTATTCATTCATTGCTCTTTCTCTGTGTTGCGTGGTTTCTTTCTTTGTGTTCAGATCACGTTGCTGGTGCAGTGGGAGAAGAAGAAGAAGAAGGAGAAGAAGGAAGAAGAAGAGGGTGAATTGCTGTATGTCAGTGTACTGTGCTGAGACCTATTGGGGTGGCGGAATTGGTGAGATAGCGAATCCTCTGCAATGGCCTCAGCTTCGCAAAAGGCGACGCCACCACCGCCACCGTTGCCCTCCTCTTCTTGTTGTCCCGCCGCCGCCGACTCCGCTGCCATTCCCCGCGCCGCCGCCCCGCCGCAAGAGTGGACTGCCGCCACCGACGTCCCTCTCATTCGTCCCGTCGATTCCTCCACCAATGCCTCTGCTGCCAAGGGTACCTAGCGTAACATCTTTTCACTTCTGTTTCTCTCTTTTTACGTCACATCGAATCGAATACCTCAATTGCATACAAAAATTAAAATACAAAATAAGGTTTAGTTATTTATTTGCAAGAGCAAGAATAATCCTTATGCTCCTCTCTCGGTGCCTAGAGATCATTCGTTTTAATCTCTACGTATATATTTTTGAACTCGTTTAACAAACTAAAATGTAGAATTGTGGTGCTAAGGTATGAAGAACCACGAGAAATTAAAAACGATACGGTTCACTTCATGCTGCTATGTTTGTGTATGTATGATGATGGTATTTGAAATGATAGGTGGCAAAGGGTTGTGTGTTTGCGTGTATTTATCGTCGTATGCTTTTATTCATGGAAATGATAATATAGGTATAACCATACTCTCGAGTTGGGAACACGAAACAGAAGTGAGAATGGGTGAACATGAACATGGCTCATCTGTTTCTGTTTTTGGGATTTTATTTTTCCAGAACTTAATCAATTTTGGATGAGGTATTGATTGTTGAGTGGTGGCAACTTGTTTAGAGAACAGTTTTTAGAACTAACAAGTAAGAAGGAAATCAAACAGGTCTTGTATTCTTACTTTCCAATTCTTTTTGCAAGTTCTTGAATGTAGGTTCTGCTTGGTTCCGCATTTTTTAAATATTAGCTAAACTATGTTACTATTTTTGTTGTAATGTTGCATAGGAGTCACTGCAATCTCAAGGCCCCAGTCAAGCCACCCTTTGGACCCTTTAACTACTGCTGAAATATCTGTGGCCGTGGCAACTGTGAGGGCCGCTGGAGCTACTCCTGAGGTTGTCAGCTACACTATGATTTTTTTTATTCTTTGTTTAAGTGGAAGTTGGATGGTGCTGGCGACAATTAAATGAGTTTAGCTAGTGATTACTTATGATGTTTCATATCCTTCCCGATTGTATTATATCTTGCAGCTTAGAGATAGTATGCGCTTCATTGAAGTAGTTTTACTGGAGCCCGATAAAAATGTTGTTGCACTGGCAGATGCGTATTTCTTTCCTCCTTTCCAACCATCATTACTTCCCAGAACTAGAGGAGGACCTCTAATTCCAACTAAACTCCCTCCAAGATGTGCTAGACTTGTTGTTTACAACAAGAAATCTAATGAGACTAGTATATGGATTGTTGAGTTGTCACAAGTACATGCAGTAACTCGAGGTGGTCATCACCGAGGAAAAGTAATTTCATCACATGTTGTTCCTGATGTTCAGCCTCCAATGGTATGTTGGCCTTTTCCTTATGACTTCAGATTCCTTTTCTAACCATTGTATAGTACTTTAATGTTTGAAATAATTTTATCCCTTAATGATGGTTTAAATTTGGGCAGACATTTTAGGAACCAGTCACTGAATGTGTTGTATAAGTAGCAGTCTCTATAGCTGGTTGGTTTGCTTTCACTTATGTGGTTATGAATGAGACTATGATAGTTTCCTATACGAATAGTGAATAACAAACCTGATTAAAAAAATAAATTTAACCAAAACATTTTTTTAGTATTTCTAGATCTTTGTCACACAAATTTTTTGGGGTAGTATGTATTTATCAGGAAAAGAATTTAGTCCAAAGTTTTTTCAGTGTACGTTTGCTGTAGTTAATCTTTCATGTATTGGTTTTGTCAACCCTACAAGCTGCAAATTAAATGGACAAAACTGCATGTCACCCTTTGCCATGAGTGGGAAACAATAATGATTGGTTTATTTTATTGGTAAAGTCTAAATCTGAAATTGGATGTCCAAGCTTTGTTATACAAGATAATTAGAAGTGTAAAGTTTTGAAAAGCTGTTAAGTGACTTACCTCTGCACATATGTCCAAATTTGTCAAGCTGCTGCAGTTCTATTATTCTACAATCCTCAATTCCATAAAATGCTCTTTATATTCAGGATGCTGAGGAATATGCAGAATGTGAGGCTGTAGTCAAAAGTTTTCCCCCATTTATAGAGGCTATGAAGAAAAGGGGTATTGAAGACATGGACCTTGTAATGGTCGATCCCTGGTAATTTTAGTTGGATATCATTGTCGATGGATCTCTTTTCTGGAGACATTATCATTCTTTCCCTTTGCATTTTTTGTATTGAAACTTTGTTCTGCATCACTCTGTCGCAGGTGTGTTGGTTATTACAGTGAAGCAGATGCTCCTGGAAGAAGACTTGCCAAACCCCTCATATTTTGTCAATCTGAGAGTGACTGCCCCATGGAAAATGGCTACGCCCGCCCAGTTGAGGGCATCTATGTTCTAGTTGATATGCAAAACATGGTGGTGATAGAGTTTGAAGATCGTAAACTTGTTCCCCTTCCACCAGTTGATCCATTGAGGAATTATACTCCTGGTGAAACCAGAGGTGGCTCTGATAGAAGTGATGTAAAACCGTTGCAAATTATTCAGCCCGAAGGTCCAAGCTTCCGTGTCAATGGGTATTTTGTTGAATGGCAGAAGGTAGATGTTAGGTTACTTTTATTAATTTGTCATTGGAAATGTCAAAAGAGTTGATTCATTGAAACTATAATTTGAAACTTCATATATATAACTTGTATTTGTTCTTCCTCTGTTAACAGTGGAATTTTCGTATTGGATTCACACCCAAAGAAGGTTTGGTTATATATTCTGTTGCATATGTTGATGGTAGTCATGGGCGAAGGCCTGTTGCTCATAGGATGAGTTTTGTGGAGATGGTTGTTCCCTATGGAGATCCGAACGACCCACATTATAGGAAAAATGCTTTTGATGCTGGGGAAGATGGCTTGGGAAAAAATGCACATTCCCTCAAGAAGGTTTTTAGAATATCATATTTCTCCTCTTGTTTGTTCTAATATGACATTGTACTCTCAGGGAATGGATTCCTTATAGTCTGAGCTTAATGTTTGTTGTTACAGGGATGTGATTGTTTGGGCTACATCAAGTATTTTGATGCTCACTTCACTAATTTCACTGGTGGGGTGGAAACAATAGAAAATTGTGTATGTTTACATGAAGAGGATCACGGAATTCTCTGGAAGCATCAAGACTGGAGAACTGGCTTAGCAGAAGTCCGAAGATCTAGAAGACTTACTGTTTCTTTCATGTGTACAGTGGCTAATTATGAGTATGGATTTTTTTGGCACTTTTATCAGGCAAGTAGGGTGTCATATATTTTTTAAGATAAATATACTTACGTCAATGCCATTTTAAATTAATCTCAATTTAATTATTGTTAAATTCACAAGCATCGAGTATCTGATCACCCTTTGTAAGACTCTGCATCTCTACCCTTTCAGTTAGCTAGTATTTTTGGTCGAAGGAACTTTCAGCTTTAAACATTTGTTATTTGGTTACTTTTTCATGTATTATTTGTACATTGTCTTCTTCAAAATTTTATGATATTTAACTCTGAAAAATGATGGTGTGTTTTTTCAGGATGGAAGGATTGAAGCTGAAGTCAAGCTAACTGGAATTCTTAGCCTAGGAGCCTTGCTGCCTGGAGAGTTTCGAAAATATGGAACCATGATTGCACCTGGTCTATATGCACCAGTTCATCAGCACTTTTTTGTTGCTCGTATGGACATGTCTGTTGATTCTAAACCAGGTGAAGCTTTGAATCAGGTAATTTTCATCCAATTACTAAATTTTACCTTACTAGGCTTAGGGGTGTCCAAAACACAACTTAACAGAAAAAATAGCCGATAACTGATTGTAAAAACTAAAAACCAATTACAATCGAACAATTTTGGATCGACTTGACAGTTTGACACTTTTGAATTGATCTAATAAATTGAACCGAACAAAAATCAATTATTTAAATATTAGTATATCACCTATTATTTCAATCATATACTAGAAAATGTGTATGTATTGGATTGAGTGCTTACTACTAGATCAAAAGTTATAGCCATTAGTCAGGGCGTAACTCTTTCGTAGTTAAGAGTGTATCAGTCCAAGTGTTATGATTCAATTGTGACTTAGTCCACTGTGACTTAGTCCACCTGGCTTTCGTCATGGGCACAATTGATGTCACCCGCAATAATCTCCCCCTCATCAATTCTCCCACTAGGAATCGAACTCTTCGATTGTGACTAGGCCCATCTGACCTATGCCACCAGACTATTTGCAATAATTTCTTCCTTAACAATTGACTCTCTGGGAATCAAACTCGTGACCTTCGCTCTGATACCAATTATTGGATAATAAGTTAGGACGCAATTCTTTCTACTTAAGAATGTAACCAGCCTAAGTGTCACGAGTAGACAGTGACTTGGTTCACCTGGCCTCCGTCACCGGACAATTAATGTGACCCACAATAGTATGTCATGAGAAAACCTGATGTGCCGAACTTGGTTCATGCTTATAAATATATGATGGAGGAGTAATACAATATGTTTAACATATGAATAAGGTGGAGGAAGAATTGTCGTACTGATGCAAATGTTATATTGTCAGCCTTGGGAGAGAAAAGTGCTAGAACAATATAAGAAATTATTGGAAGGAAACATATAGAGGGACTGATTTTTATGTTTATGTTTTGAACTTCGTACTATATTGTATAGGTGTGTGCAGGGGGTATATTAGGTTTATAAGAGGTAGGTCTTTGAGATTAGCTGGTACTTATGCCATAATATATTAATACAACATAAGCACATTTATATTTTTTGTTTTTTCTTTGTTGTAAAACCATAGATACTCCTTGTGTCTTTATATTTATTTTATTCTAGTTCCTTTGTCAATAAAAAAGCTACTGCTATGTGTAAACTAATTATTTAATACTATATATGGTACTGAAAAAAATAAATATTTAATTACAGTAGAATAACCAATAAAACTATTATCATGATATAATATTAAGCCGTGGTGTCAAAAAGATAAGACTCTATACATATACTAATAAAAATTATACAATAAAATCACAAAATTGATATAAACCAAACCAAACCACAAAATCGATATAAACCAAACCTTTGGTTTGGATCCTCTTATGTTCAAATTGATCTGCATTATATTTGATTTTGATGTATTTTTAAGCAAAAACTGAACCAAACCGCACCATGAACACACCTAACTTGTTTATGCTTTATCATTTTCTGTCTCTATTAATAAAAATTAATTTATAATGAATTAACTTCTATTTTATCCTTTAGTACTTGTTAAATGGTAGATGAATCAAATAGTGTTCATTGCATACTATTTTTATTAAAACATAGATAAAGTGGTCATTTCGACAGTCCTGGTCTCCGTGAATTTTCCTGCTGCAGAAATATTTAGAGATATTTAAAGCATATTTAGATCTCACATAATGTTTCATCTTAAAACATTATTGATTATAATTTTACAGTCAACTCGTCGACATTTGTAAACAAAACTCAAATTAAGTGCACCTCTTTTTCATCGTGATTTGTAAAAACTTCCTAACTTTTTGTTTCATCCCACCCGCTAGAAATTGCAAGTTTGTGCCATCCCTCGTTATTTCCTTAGGTATTCAGAAGCCAATTTTACTGTTATTTTAACGCTGAAATAATGGATACTTTCATGATTTGCTTGCAATTTTACTTGTGAACAGCTTTCTCTTTCTCCAATAAACCATGTATCATAATTCTTTTCTAAGAGCACACTCTTACTCTAACAATATGTTTGGTAGGTTGTGGAGGTCAATATGAAAGTTGAGGAACCAGGTGAGAATAATGTTCATAACAATGCTTTTTATGCTGAAGAGACTTTGCTCAGATCTGAATTGGAAGCCATGCGTGATTGCAATTCTTTGACTGCCCGACATTGGATTGTAAGTCTTCTGTGGGTTTTATAGCCAACTTCCGACTATCGCTGTTAAACTGTTGTTAATTTGACCGGTTTCTTCTGGAATTTGATTGCTCCACATTGGTAATTTTGCATTTTGTCAAACTGTTGAATACTTATTTGCAATGATGAGAAGTTGTTGTTACACATAGCCTAAACAATCATATCATATAAGTCTTTTTTTGAAATTTTTTTTATTGGTTTCTTATGGAAGAAAACAATACCTAGTGCTCAAAATTCTATACTTGGTTTTATCACCAGGAAAATGTTTACTCGTTGTGGGTTGGCATCTTGCGTGCAAGTTTCATTTAAAATCAGGGATTTGTATATTATGTTAAAACATGGTTCTAACAGTTTTTTACTTTTTGAGTTACTTCTTTGATCGAGACCTGTTAATATTTTTTTTAATAATTCTTCAGGTAAGGAATACAAGAACATGCAATAGAACTGGCCAGTTGACAGGATACAAACTGGTTCCTGGCTCAAACTGCTTACCGTTGGCTGGCTCGGAAGCCAAGTTTTTAAGACGAGCTGCTTTCTTGAAGCATAATTTTTGGGTAACAACATATTCACGTGATGAGATGTTTCCTGGAGGAGAGTTTCCAAATCAAAATCCGCGTGTTGGTGAAGGACTAGCTACATGGGTTAAGCAGAACCGGTCTTTGGAAGAAACTAATATAGTTCTATGGTAACCCTTCACCCTTTTTCCACACACTCCTACTGGATTTCATGAAAGTATTCAGTTTAACAAAATTTGTAATGTTAAATCATTAAACGTGGTATATTGAAGTGTGTAACTGCATCAAGAAATAATCTCTTCAGTTTTTTATTTATTGTTTTATTAAAATGTCAAAAATAGGTTTCTTCATATTCTTTTTCCCATTTACTTTAACATTCCACCCTCGACTTGTTTTCAAATTTTTTCCCCTTCAGACTAACTATTATCTTCAGGTATGTATTTGGAATCACACATGTTCCTCGTTTGGAAGATTGGCCTGTCATGCCAGTAGAGCACATTGGTTTTATGCTCACGGTAATTACTTGATTCATTTGGTTGTTTTTATTGTCTTTTATTGAGAACTCCAGTATGCCTATCATTTTAGGTTACTCTATATGGTGGTTTGTTGATCCTGTTCTGATTTTTTTTTTTACTTTGTAATGGTAATGCTTGAATGCGAAGAACTTTGAACAGCACTAGAATATCAGTAAATTTTTATTTCGTATTATTGTTCTGTATGCTCAGTGAACCTCATATTTTCAATCAAATGATTTTTAAGACCATAAATGCGTTTTTTATTTTCTATGATGTTTTTTTGGGTGTGTTGATCTCATTAATTTGTTCACGCTACATATTTAATTGCTTCTGGAAGTTTTTCATTTGTCTGATCTACAAAGCTCCCTTCTTTTGTGCAGCCTCATGGATTCTTCAATTGTTCCCCTGCAGTAGATGTCCCGCCTAATGCATGTGAAATGGATTCTAAAGATAATGACATTAAGGATAATGGTTCTTCAAAGCCAATTCAGAGTGGGTTGACGGCAAAGCTTTAGGAACTTGTCCGACCCAAAAGTTATGGGTATGGGCTGCTGGTAAGAGAAAAACACAAGTACTATTTTGGCATCCCATGAAATATGAAGTTAGAGCACATTATATTTTTGAATCTAGAATATTGATTAAGCTATTGGCTAAAATCGTGATCTCGTTTATGTTGGAAAGCTTGTTGGTAATATTCGTTTGATTATCTTTGTACCTGAGAATTCTGATTTCAAATTTGACTTTAGATGCTGGTAATGAAACAGTGAATTCGACATTATTATTTGGTTTAAAATAAATGATTCGGTACTGGGGTTTGGTATCAGGATTCAAGGTATATATAGTTGTATTGTGATTGTATTGTGATTGCCTGTTCTTGTTATGTACTTCAAATTTATGATTTTTTATGCATTAGAAATATCTCTACAGGACCCTTTTGCCTCCTATGTTTTAAACTGAAAAATTATTGAGGAGTATAAGTCATTTCTGTCTGCTATCTGATAGTAAAATTTGTATGACGTTAATATTTGTAGAATACCATTCTTTTCATATATATAATAATGACGGACAACAGTGAAGTTTAAATCTAAAATGTAATGTGATTCTATGTGATTGCTTGCTTTTTGCCTTGTAAATTACATTTAGCATTCTACTTTATTTATATGCCGTAAAAATCTTGTCATCGAACAGCTCTTAGTATGAATTTATTCTCTTTGTCATCAATAAATTCTCTCTAAATCTCGTCCCGTTCGCTTGTATGGGTACTAAAACTAGTAACTCACCCTTCCAAATAATTTTAAAAAGTAAAACTCATTGAATAATTTTGAACGTGTCCAATATGATAGATCACATAGTAAAAAGCCACAAGTACCAGTCAATATTAGAGTACTATATATTTTTTTTATAAGTATTTTCATTGATCTTCCGTTAAAATAAATAAAAACGATTTGTTATTATTATTTTAATATCAACATATATTCTCTTAGTAATTTCACTCATTTATTTTCAAAAATTGGTTATAGCAGTAACAATATGTTAAATATGTTTTACCTTTTATCTCTGAATTACTGCAAGAAGGTAATGTTTTATACAATTTAATTTGTACAAAAAAAATACGTAAAACACTAATTTTGTCATATGTATTTCATAGTAAATATATTGTACTTAAATAATCATTGCCTAATTTTTTAAACAACTTATTATCCAAAAAATACCATCCTGACTTCAACTGGGCAATTAAAGGAACTTTCGCACTCCCAGTATTAGTGACCAGCAAATGAAGCCATGAGCAAAGAGAACCGATTAATATTTTTTTTTCGATGTTCTAATTCTAACAAACATGTTTCTACCTTATCCTCGTAAGAAATGGAAGTTAACATAGCGTGTCGAAAGGCAAAAGCTTCCTGCACCCCATCACTTCTCACCTCCACCCCATCACTATTTGAAAATTCCAAAAATATTCTTCAGACAAAATTAAGTTTCAGAAAATATTCCGGAAATATTTCAAAAATATTCTTCAGACAAAAATAAGTTTCAGAAAATATTCTGGAAATATTCAAGAAATGTTTTGGAAAGCATTTTTTTGAAAAAAATTGTATTTTGGAAAAAACTTTTCAGAATATATTTCCATAAAGTATTTTTCAAAATATAAATTTATGTTCCAGAAATTCCAGAAGCTAAGGATGAGGGTATTTCTGCATTTTCTTGTTTGTGACAGGTGCGTGTTAAATTTGATGGGGTGTAGGAAGTTTTTGCCCGAATTAAAAAGAGAGACTGATTCGGAGTTTCTAAAAAGGAAATTATACAACAAAAGAAACAACTTGATTGAGTTTAAAGAATTAGAACGAAAGCTCAACACAAAGGACTTTTAGAAAGAAGTATGGAAATTTATTGAGATTGCTAGAAGTAGAAGTTTAGACCCCGTCATCACCTTCTAGAACTTTCAGTTGATGCCAACAGTGAAAAAATTTTAGCAAATCCTAGACATGCCCTTAAAAGGAAGAGTCCTGTATAAACATCTCGAGTAGCACACTTCTATTCCAACGTTAGCTAAGATTATGAAGATACATCCAAAGGAATTGGAAAACAGGTTGATGGGAAAAGAGAGATGTGAGAGGTTTCCCTCCACAGGTTTTTGTAGTCTTACTTACACCAGCTAGCTGACAAGGAAAATTGGAAAACGTCCACAGATGTTTTGGCTTTAACCCTGTATGGTGTGATGTTATTTCCTAACATTAAAGGCTTTGTTGACTATGTCGTGATTGATGTGTTTGTCGCGAGTAAAGCCTGATATGAGAATCTGGTCAAAATAGTTTTTGGCCGACATCTATGCAGCTCTCAACTTATGCTATGAGAGGAGAAAAAAAGAAGATGTTGTGCTACCTGCCTGTGCTCTATGTTTGGCTTGCATCTTGTATATGTGAAAGAGTGACTGATATCAAATGCCCAGTTGAAGTGGTGATACAACAAGGACCTGAGGTGAAAGGGGAAAAAGATTGGGCACAACTCTTCGCAGGTTTGAATGAAATCAAAGCTCAATGGTAGCCTCCATGACAACAAAGGTCACATTATACACTACTGGGGGAAATACCCTAACATGTTGCTCATGGGTACCAAGTGTTGTATCAATTACAATCCAGCGCTGACTCAACGACAATTTAGGTATCCTATAAAAGAATCTTTAGCACTTGCCTCACTTGCTAGTGAAGTCTTGCAACAAGTCAGAAGGACTTGGGGAACATGGCTCGCATGGAAAGAGACCCCAAACCATGAACTATGGACAAAGAGATCCCTTATCGCTAATGGATTGCAAAAATAGTCGAAAAGATCAAATTACCTTTCAAATGGACCCTCCTTGCCTAATAAATGAAGAACAAATGTCAGATATCGAATCAAAAGATGTGAAAGATTGAAAGAAGAAATTGAAAGGTTAAAGGAGAAGAATGTCAAGGTTGTTAGTGACCTCCATAGCTCGCGCCATGACTATGTAAACCTCAAGAGGGATTATGAAGAAAAGATGAAGGCATATGAAAAGATGGTGAGAAAACAAAGGGTGGAAAGGGATTACACTTTCATAATCAAGCACGACTTGGCAACAACTCACACTGAATTGACAATGCATATCCAAGAGTGAAATGCGACCTCATCTGTAGAGCGTCAGTAGAAGAACTTGTACGAAGAAATAAAAAAAAGACAAGTTGGAGGCACTGAGAAGATTGTGCAATCTCAAGGTCAGAGTTAATGGTATGGAGCAGCAGATAAAAGAAATAATGATAGAATGGGAAGAGAAAGTGAAGAAAAAACATTGGCAACTGATAGAAGCAGAGAAAAAGCACTAAGCTATAATGGCCTAGGAAGAGAGTTATATGACCAAGCAGGATGAGGTCATAGAATAATGTTGAAAATACTTCTTTTAGTTGGTTGTTATAGCTAATGGGGCGATTGAAGATATTTTGTCGATATTTTGAAGATGTTATCTAATGTTGAATCGACGTTGTTGTTTCTTGACCCCTCTCCCCCGAGTAAAATCAAGATTTTTATAGAGCATTATAAATGGATGGTAGGAGAAATGCTCTAACTAATGGGGCGATTGACGATGTTTTGATGATATTTCGAAGATGTTACTAATGTTGAATCAACGTTGCTGTTTCTTGACCCCTCCACCAAGATTTTTATAGAACGCTATAAATGACTGGTAGGAGAAATGAAGAGTTTGATTACTTGTGCCAGAAATCAATAGTCATTTCCCTTTTCCACTGTCTTTCTTGGAAGATTGTATTGACTATGCATGTCACGCGATTTGAATTTCATAATCAATTGATAGCCATGTTAATTTCCATACACATGTTGTATAATATTCACACAACTTTATACTTTCTAATTGACTTATTTGCATTCAATTTTTCTTTTTTGGATTTAGTTAATTCATCTTAAATAAAATAAAAATCAGAAACAAGATAATCATAACTTCTCCATTAAATAATATAAAGTGTATAGGAGAATAGAATTTATGTATAACCATAGCTTTTCCATTAAAATATTAATCATAAACTATTCAACAAGCCCTTAAAAACCCTCACACACTCAAAACAAATGTTTAATCTATGCCATGCATAAGTTAATAACAATAAAGAAGCATTTTTCTTTTAAGTAACGTTATCCTAGTGAATTAAGCAAATTATTTTTAACTAGTTTATTAATCACGTACTTTAATTATCGAAATATATTATAAAGTAACCCTAAACTAATAATGAAATTAGTTGCCTCTTGCATTACTAAGGATGTGTTTGTATCTCCGGAGGAAAAGTTGAGCAACGAAATGTGAGAAAAGCGTAAAAAACGAAACATTATTTCACCAAAAAAAAAAAAAAAAAAAAAAAAAAAATCACCACAAACTTTCCTCGCTCATCCCAGAAGATTTGGCAGAAAGTTACTTTTTCTTATAAAATAACAAATAAAATTAAAATAATTAGTAAAATAAAATACTAAAAATATTTTAAAAAATAAAAGTAAAATTATAAATAATAATTTTAATAATAAAATTCATAAAATTAATTTATTATATATAATTATTATAATATATTAATAAATATAAATAAATATATATATATAATGGATTAAGTTACGTAATCTATTTATAATATATATATATATAGTAATTTATTATTTAATATAATAATAAATAATATTTAGAAGAAAAATATTAAATATTATATAATGTTATTATTAATATAATTAATAATAATATAAATATTTGAAATAAAAATAAGTATTATGTAATAAATTTTTATTTTTATAATAATATTTAAATTTATTATTAAAATTATTTAAAAAAATTAATTTTATATTTTAAAAAATTAATTGATTTTAGTTAATAAATTAATGTATTTTATAATAAATTAAATGTTATTTTAAAAATAATTATGTAATTTAATATTTTTATAATTTTTTAAAAATATTATTAATTATATTAAAAAATTAATTGTAATTTATTTTTAATTATAAAAATAAGTTTATAATTTTATATATTAAAAAAAATTAAAATATTTATTATACCTATCTATTCATTCACAAACTTTCCACTTAGATCTTACCATCTTTTCTTTAATCTAATCAACCAAATTTTACACACACTTTGATTTCAAATTCAATCCCTCGAATCCATTTTCTAATCTAAACACACCCCAAAGATGTCACGTACGAGGATGCTCTAAATCGGACGAAGTTTGCTTTGCCAAAATATCCTAAATTTCGGTTGGCAGAAACTAGTAGGACATTCTGGGAGTAATCATATCTAGAGAATAAGAAAAAACATTTCAATGTCCACTTGACTTTGTAGAACTAAGTAAAAATCTTTATGGAATTTGGTAAAAAAGAAAAAGAAAAGAGAAAAGTGCACTCATCAACTCATTGAATACGCAATTAGAAGTTTCTTGAGTTGAATGAGGAAATAGCAATCAGTGAAAAACACATTTGCAGAGATGACAAGAGAACAGGTAGCTTATCTTTGATGAGAAGCCATTATTAAGACGTTCAAATTAAGGAATGCTTTATGTACTTTCAAGTTTGTTCGCTTTATCGTTTTAGCCCCCCGTAATAATAAGAACAGAAAATAAAGTGGTTTGTTTCCCTTGTGGTGTTTAAGGTCATAATCACTTTTAAGCCAAAAAGCCGTTTTCATTCAGTAAAAGTGCAAAATTTACCATAAACAAGTCGCTAGATGTCAAACACAATCGTTAAAGATATTTGGTAATGATGCTGGGGAATATGTTGTTGCAATGGGACATTGTTGCAATCTATGATCTCCTTCTGACTTGGGCATGCAATTATATTCTTTAGGGCTTTGGCCTAAGCTTCCATCATTCCCAATGACAGTGAGAATCTGTTCTTGACATTCTTTTCATTCCCATCATCATCATCATCAACATCAACAGCTAGCAGGATCTATGTCTAGAAGCCAAAGCCCTGAGGTTAAGTTCAACGCATTACTTTACCGTTCTATTCAAGTCCTATCACCACACATCATTGCTGCCTACCTAACTTCATTTTCTTTCCATTCATCCAGTTCTATGATTTGATGCCCATTGCAAAAGAAATCAAGTAAGCTATAATTTTTATTATGAACGCTTAAATCAACTTACAACAAGAAGTGTAATGCAAGATTACATATACATACTTCTTACTTGTGTTAAATATACTCCATTAATGGATGCCAGTTTTTATACGTTTTTGGTAGTTAAAATAGATAAAAGTAACATTAATGTGTGCTTATATGCATACCAACACATTGATTCTAAATATTTCAAGATTTGAAATTCAACTTTTAAAAAAAAATTAGAGACCCTAGTAAAATATATCAATAAAAGTTTCTGACTGATTGACAAAGTTTGTAAATATCAAAGTTAGTCAAAGGTAGGGCTACTAAAGTTCAACCTTTAGGTCTAGTAACAAACATTATTTATGGTTACATGTCATGAATATAACATATAATACTGTCAAGTATAAAAGTAAAAAAAAAAAATCTCTTGAAATTAATTTTCTTTGAGTCTCATTCATGGTTAATCCCATTTTTTTCAAATATTTCCCATTTATATATCATAAATATAACATGGTACTACTTTATGTTAATAACATGTGTATAAATTTTTTAGGGTATTTTTTCTTTTTGGATGAAAAATGTGGTGGTATTTAGCATAGGTTGAATTATTGTATATGTAGGTGATAGTAATTAACATGCAGAGAATTGGAAAGATCTGTTCTTTAAAGGCAGTGACAAAGTTGAACTTTGAGGCACTAATAAAGATCTAGGTAGCTAGTTGGGAAGAATTACTTTTTACCCTAAAAAGAGTTGAGTTGACCACCAATGCAGGACATGGGAAAGGGGCTTTAACACCATAAACATTTTTCCTCATTGAAGTATGAGACAGTATCCTGTGATGTCCCTTTATTATCATATATGGTTACAAGTTGTTGGGTTTAAAGGCTATTATTCAGCAAAAGCATCCCAATATCTCTTGTCGGCCGCACCTTTAGTTGACCAACACAACAAACTCTTCACTGTTATCTACTATTTCACTTCACCCAAATGTCTTTCATTCATATTTTCCTTCACTTTCTACCAAGTTTTCTTGCTTAATTAATCCAACACTTTCACTTTCTATCATGAAACCCTAAAATGGTGTTCCTCAACTAGCCAGCAGCTGCGTCGGCATGTATACAATACTCATTACTAAAATTAAATTTGTACATTTTTACGTTTGGATTTCGCTAAACATGGTTTCACACACTCGGTTAAGGTTTAGCAGAAGTTTAATGATGATATTCTTGATCAAAGGCTTTACATAGACACTGGAATAAGATAACTCAACTATTTCTATCTGTTGAGCAACTTTAGGTCTTCTTATTTCTTTTTGTGTTTGTTAAACTTGAATATGAATGTTGCATTAAATGTACTTCTTCTTTATGTAATATCCTTGATTGTTGACAATGTTCAATTTGCTAGGTAGCATAACCTTTTGCATCAATTTACGGTAAAAGTGCACAACGTACAGGACAAATAGTAGGGTCAGAGTTGAAAAGTTCTTTGAGTCAGGAGATTGGTGTAAAAAGTTTTTTTAGCTCGTATTTCAAGAGACCTTAATATTGACTTATACTTTTATCTTGAATGAATCGTTTTGGTCACATGAAAGGTAGTGGACCTTTCCTGCAACATAGAATAAACATAATATACGAGGTTAACTTAAACTATATGCATATCATCTGATGTTTTATGCTTGTTTCATCTGATCTTACATACCCTTATCAAAGTTAAGAAAAGACAACACAATGTTATATCGTCTATCAAACGAAATACTTACGTCTTACACGATCTGTTATTTTCAAAAAATTATCGTCTTACAAATGAAGCATGACCATATTTTACACTTAACATTAATAAAATTATAGGGTATTCAATTTTTCCTTAACATGAGGCCTTATTAATTTTGTTCTAAATGTGTTGCCCCTCTTTTTCCTATTCTTCTTCATGCTTTAAAAAGATTACAAAAATCCAAAAACAAATCTTGTGAGATAGCACAGTAAAGGGAGAAAAATTACGTGGTTAGGATGACAAACAATATGAAAGTTAAAAGAAGAGAGAGATTTAGGACTTAAGGATATTTATTTGTTGAATAATGTTATCTAGAAAATGAAAACGAAGACTAGCTAGACATACATAAGAATTATAAAATGAGGTATTAGAGGCTAAGTATGGATCATAATGTAATTTAAGTGAGGAAAAAGTGTTTAAGTATGATTCATGGTGGTGAAAGGACCTTAAAAAAGTATGTCAGGCACATAAACATGACAATTATTCAATGCAAATATGGAATTGAAGATTAGAAGGGTGTAAATATGCAAATATCAAGTTCTAAAAGAAAAAATGTCGTGGAGAGTGAACACTTAATAAAAGGTTTCCTAGGTTGTTTGGAAACTCGTTATTAAAGGAGACAATAGTGAAGGAGTTAGGTAAATCGAATCATGACTCTTGGGAGTGTATGCTAGAGAATGAGTAGTTTGATTGGAAATTACCTTTAATTTAGGATGATGAATCAAATGACAACATTCTCCTAGTCGCATAGGAAATGACGCATGGGTCTAAAAGGATGATATGCTGGTGAATAATAATATCAACTTATGATATTTAAAAGCTAGCTTAAGAGAGGAGGAGTGAGACCTATTTGCAATATTGTGGAATATAAAATATATACCATCAGCCTCTCACTTTGCATGGAGGGTATTGATGAATAGAGTATCAACAAAAGACAACTTGAACAAGAAAAGGAGTGCAAGCATAAAGTTTGTAGTGTGTCTTGTGTGAGGAATTTGACAAATCAATGAGTCACTTATTTTCTATTGTGGAGTGTTTAATATGTTGATATATAAGTTTAGAGTTTAAAGATTTTATGCTTACAAGCTTGAAGATTTGATACTTCCAAAGACAATATACTAAGTTAATAATGATGTTGATATTGTGTTTGATTTAGGTTTGAGTTTTAATTTTTGGTTTTAATAATGTTAAGTGTTTCCTTAACTTGATTTCATAGTTGGAAAGTCTTTAAAAGTGTTATAGAGCCTTTTGTGTTTTATACTATTGTTTTAAGATATTAAAATGTGTTTTAATTTGTTAAAACTTTCTTATATATTTGTTCAAAAAGTAAGGAAGAACACTTTAATAAATTAAAATGACATGGTCATTTAATTTATTAAATTCACTTTAAAACCTAAAGTTGTCAAGTTTACTATGTTTTAATAAATTAAAGTGATTTTTTAATTGATTGAGATAACTTAAATGATTTTAATATATTAAAATATTATTTTAACATATTAAATGTACCAAAATCTATATGTTATCTAATTTTGAAACCAAATAACACTACATCAAAACCATTCTTTAAAAAAAAAAAAAATCTTCTGAAGATTATAACTTGAGATTAAAAACACTCTTAGACCCTTCTTGCTTTAATCTTTGGTTCAAATCCTTGGTTTTAAAAAGTTCACATTTGTTATCATCTTTATATTTTTTCTTCTTAATTGTGCTTAAATCTTTTAGGCGATTTTGTGTTTTTTTTTTTTTTTTTTTTTTTATGATTTCTTTGGTGTATTTGATCATGATTATGATTGTGAAAAGTGTTGCTTGTGATAGGATTTTAGAAGTGGTTGTAGAAGATTTTTATGTATATTGTATTTCTAATTTTCTTGAAGAATTCTTATAAAACTTAAAATATAGTAAATTGATTTAATCAAGTAATTATATAAGTGGATCTATCTCTTGTAATAGGATGAATCAATATAAATCTTGATGTATCTTTTTCTATCTTCTAATGCACTTTACTTGTTATATTATATATTTTGTCATGTCTTTTATCTTCAAATGTCTTTTAACTAATATTTACTTTTATACTAAAAGTGCATTCTTATCAATCAATTCAATTTGTCACCATATTTTAAAAATTATTAATATAACTTTTGAGACTTTACGATATATTATAGTATAACCCTCTTATGTAAATAACTAATTGAGTTTTATACATACGAGTAGTGCCTATATATACTTCTATATTTTTTCTTACCGATGAAAATATATATTTATCTGGTATGTACTTACTAATCAATCATAAGCTTAAATTTAAGGTAACTTGTTTCAGAGTATTAATGAGAAACTTATCGTTGAAGCGGTAGCTGGTGCAATATTTAGCTTTTGTGAATGAATATATTATTGACTGGTTAGTGGCTTTCTCCGTCTGAATTTGGTGTGTAGCAAATAGGACCATTTTGAGTGATACGGGCCACTGTACTTCACTCTTTTGTATGTTATGAAAAACACCATTATTGACTCGAAAAACACATGCACTCTGTCTAAACACTTAACATCTCTTAAATGCGATTTCTCATCAGCATCACCATACTTATCCAATCTATGGGACCATTTATTTTATTTTTTTTGGATGGCTTTTCGTGTGTATTGGGAGTTGCTTTGATTCTGATTTATGACTCTTCTGGTTTTTGCATGTATAAACTGGTCGCATTCAGTAGTGTACTAGACGTCATAGTGTTGTATCTTAATCTCCTCATCATCCTTAACATTGTTTATCTTAGGCAGAAGATAAACTGCCAAACAAAGTTCTAATAAATTAAGTATACTTTATCAGCTAAATACAATTTTATTTGAAACATATGTTTTATATTTTCAACAAGATTCTTTTAATCTTTTTTCATCCTTTTATATATTCATTTGTATAACATAAAATGGAAAACTGTATTTAAACTGTAAAAGACCAGAAAAATAACTAAAAAGAAGAATAAAATTATTAATTAATTAAAATATTTTATTATTTGTTGCTATAAAGGCCTGTAAAAATCCCTGGGAAAGGGTTTTAAGTGTGTGTATATATATTCTAATTAAGCTGTTAATTAATGTATATTTTTATTAGTATTTCTAAATACAACTATTAGTGAAGAATAGAACCTACAATAATTAATATTTATTTAGCTGCTAATGAAAGCCTCCTTTTATATATCACTTCGTATATGTCAGACATGATTTTAGTAATGATTAAGACATTTTATTATTATCAGACAAAATTCATTTGGCGTCTAAACTTTCATTTGGGTAAAAGTAGCTTAAGTTTTATATAAAATTTTCTTTAAAGAACAAACATATAAATATCAATAATTCCATTTAAAATTTAATTTCGAACAAAATTAATCCTTTATTATAAAATCCAAAATAATTATTATAAAATCAATTCCATTGAAGTTACAAGCATTTATTTTGTGGTATATTCACTAGCAAAATCGTTTCCACAAATACGTATAGCTAGCAACATGAAAAGATATAGCAAATCAGCAAATTGATCCGCAAAATAAAATATACAATCACGTTCTCTGTTGTTATAATTTCTGGAACCTGTCTGAATCCAGAAGAGAGCTGCAACTCATGATGCAGATATCAATGAATAAATATATATATGCACATACAGCAGAAGCATTATTGATTTTCATGCAAGTTATATATAATATAGTGATATATCCACAAATAAGCAGCATATTATGGAGCTGACAAGTTATATATATTATTGTGTGTTGGAGCAGTCTGTGGTGACAGATAATTGAAGATGATTTTGAAACAGGCACAAGTTTGGACATGAGTTTTGAACCGTGTATATATGATACGAGAAGACCCTACACCTAGAACTTAATATATAACCTATGCTTCATCTGATATGAATATAATGAATCTCTCTCCAATAATGCACATCTTGGGCAGCCAATTTTAACCTTTTGGAGGGATTCACAAAATGCATGGTGGTGCCTGGAGCCCGCAACTGGATCATATCATATCATATGCCAATGCCAATGCCAGCAACACACCATCTCCCTCATACACAATAATATACTATAGCAATCACACTGTTTCAAACTCTTTCACCAATGCTCACGTACCGTTCATATTTTGTTTATACGTGTCTCATTCTCTGTATTCATCAACGTGTACACAAAACGTACGAGCTCTTAGGATAAGAACCTTCATCGAGTTTTCTTTTTCAAAGCCCTTTTTCCTTCCCTACTATTATCTCTACGTCTTTTCATTCGTTCATCCTTTTCAGCTTCACTGTACACTTTTCCACAGATCAATTCCACACTCATGTAACATCATATATATATATATGTGTGTATATATTATGTCCTTGTTGATGTATATACGTCCATTGGGTCTTGAATTTCTGCATCGCTGTTGACAAGTACCCCTCATCATATTTGATAATTTGAGTCTTTGACCCGCTTCTCCGTGGAAGACAACCAAAGTAAGCACGACAAGAACTATAATTTAAGAAAAAAGAAAGAGGAATGTGTGACGGTGAGAGAGAGAATTTTACATGAAAGTGAGAGGAATAAATAAATAAACAAGGTTTTGAAGTCATGTCGTACGGTGATTTAAAAAAAAAGTCATGTTATTTTAGAAAGTATATATGCTTTTTGTGTTTTAATTTTAATTATCTATGATAATAACATTTAAAGTTCAATATTTAAATAATTCTTCCTAATCTAAGCTATAATCACGCTGTTAAAAAATTATACACGTTTAACTTGTAATGTATTCACGAGCCAAATTCCAGTATATGCCATGAAGTGCTGTGAAGTATAAAGGCTTGTGAATGGACACGTGAAAAGATTAGGATCACAAAAATAATTAGCTTCACTCATTAATCAGCAATAATCGTCCTTCAAACTTCTGCTGATGAAAACAGATACATCTACAGGAAAAACAAAGATATCGGAGAGGAGGGGGATCATCTCATCAGTTCTCAAATCTTTTGCTACAAATCTGCTGTTATCAACATCTTTCTATTGTTCTCTATCTTGTCGTTTCAATTTTCAACGATAGATAAAGAACACAAAAAAAAAAAAAAAAAAAAAAAAAAAAAAAAAAAAAAAAAAAAAAAAAAAAAAAAAAATCAACTCAAAATGAAGAAAAAGTAAAAACAGGAGAATTTACAGCTCACATATGCTGGAACACATCAAAATTTGCTCCCGTTAGATCCTCCGACAGTGACATTAACGGATAGGTAGTGAAATCTATGGCATTCTGAGTCAGAAACTGCCCCTCTTCCCACGAACTTGTCTTGAACTCTTCAGATTTTACCACATTGACTTGAAACTGTAACAAAGGATCAATTTTGTTCTCAGCTTCCCACGATGAGAACCCCGCCCCTGGATAAACACTCATGCTTGAGCTATTGCTGGAACTTTCCTTCAACAAAGAACTGATTTTAGAAGCTGAGTTGTTGTCTGAAAACTCTGCCACCGACACGTTCCCGTGGTGATCAGAACTATTCAGACTCGGCAATGAGGAGAATCCATAGCTTGAATTGGTTCCCACCTGGGTCTGATCAAACTGTTTAATCGGGTTCACACTTGAATTGTAACCCATTTGGAATTCAAAGTAGGACAAAGGGTCCAATGCACTCTTGCTCATGAAAACCTCCCTTGAAGTTTCTGTTACATTGAACACACCATCATAGTAATTTGAATTGTTCACTAGAAGTGGTAAGTCCTGTGAGGAGACTAAAATCCCTTGAGACACTGGCAATAACATAGCCGGTGTTTCAATGGTGTCCTTCTCTTCCTTTACTAGGTGATCTTCAGCACTGAGGAGAGGCTTGTGCGTAGCAGGGTCAATCCCTTGCTTCATTAGCTTCTTCTTCAAACATGAATTCCAGAAGTTCTTAATCTCATTGTCTGTTCTCCCAGGTAACTGAGCTGCAATTTGAGCCCACCTGACATTGGAAAACACCCATTTCAAAAACTCTTCGAAAGCATTTAAGCATCACAATTTGTTAGCATAGCATAACATTGTATATAATCCCACCTATTTCCCAGAACTTCATGAAGGCTAATGATAAGATCCTCCTCTTGCTGAGAGAACATGCCTCTCTTCAAATCAGGCCTCAAGTAGTTTATCCATCTCAATCTGCAACTCTTCCCACACCTTTGCAGTCCTGCAATTCATAAAGCAATGTTTTTTGTTTCAGTGACAAGGAACCATAAAAAAAACCGAGAATTTGGGGAAGTGTTAAGATTAAAACCAGCTTGTTTGGGAACAGAACTCCAGCAGCCAACGCCAAATCGGGTTATGTAATTGAAGAGCTTCTCATCTTCTTCGGGGGACCATAAACCTTTCCTTAGTTTTTGCTTTAAACAACAGGAATGGCGACCCATGTGTGGGAGGACAGTGAGAAAAAGGACACAAAAGGACAGTGCTTTGTTAATTATGGAGAGAAAGGGTGTGTGAAGTATGAAGTGGTGACTGGGGCTATATAGTGAGACATTGCCCGTGTGGTTGTGTCAGTGAAAGGTTTGTGGAGGTGGAAAATGTGTCAGTGTTGCTGTGTAGAGAGGGTAAAACCAGGAACTAATTGTGTGCATTTAAAGAGAAGAGGAGGGTGTAAATCATACTTAGGATTCAAGTTATGAAATGGAATGGGAGAGAGAGAGAGAGAGAGAGAGAGAGAGAGAGAGAGAGAGAGAGAGAGAGAGAGAGAGAGAGAAGCTGAGGAGGAAGGTGAAGCAATCAAGTGGGATTTACGCAAATCCGGTGCTGCTTTTTGCATTGTATTTGATTCATTTTTAAGACTCCCTATTTCTAGAAAAATTATAGCAAAACAATAATTAACTATCATAAAGTATAAAAGCTCTATAATATAAGCATGCACATTATGTCATAAATATAAAAAAGCATGCACTTTATAGAGTTATCTTTTCAACTTCATAAAGTTATTGTATTATCAAGCATGTGGTTTAGTTAGTGTAAGTTGTTTTTAATTTAATCAATCATTTTAGTTTTAATTATAACTGTAAATTGTGTTAATATTTGAAATACTTTTTAATGAAAAATTACTTGTGAGTCACAAATTTCAATACATGAATATGCTTTATGAAGTAAGTCTTGTGAGAGTAAACTATTTTTGCTACCAGTCAAATTTCCTTTGACTTTAAACATGATATTGTCTTTGGTAAATCTTGAATTTATTTCGCATGTTAATGTTAGATTTTTCTTTTGGCTGATTGATTTAGAAATATTAATCCTGAATCATAATTGTTCTTTTGAGTTAACCTGATGATGATGATGATGATGAACTCATCCTATGATGTCATTTTAAATCATAAAACGTGAATGCATAATTTTTAGTTGCCCCTAAAGATAATTTATTTTAAGAAATGTATTGTCTCACTTACTTTTATAAAATTTATTAAAAATAATCATACAAAATTGTGAACGTACTCACTCTGTTTAATAAACTCTCATTTATAATATACTTTTAGTAATTTTAGTCAATAGTAAAACGAGTTAGAAGAAATGTATTATTAACAAACCTTCCTTAGGAGTATCTACAGCACTTAGAAATTTAGGGAGTATCCAGTACTTAAAAAAATTATAATTTTTAAAATAACACTTTCTAATTATTACTGAAGTAAACAAAATTTCCTTAAAGTTCATTATTTGGTAAAGAGAAAAAAAAAACTGTATGAAAATAAGAAAAAGGAAAATAGATAGGAAAAAAGGGGATAGAATTTTAAGATTGTTTGATTTGAAAAAAATACAAAGAAATAATATTACAAGTTTGCTTAGCTTGGATGAAGGCAGGGAGAGGAAATTTGAAATTAAAAATATTATTTTAAACTTAACAAAAATTATATAATCATACCAACATATATGTAATGTTATTTTAATCAATTATCCTTGAGCATATATAATAAGTTAAATTATTGCTTCAAAAGTTTGAAAGCATTTAATTCATTATAATAAATATGTAATCAATTGAATGGTACTTTGGGATCAAAGCATTATCTATAATTCAAGAAGAAAGAGCAATAATTAACATATGGATCCATTAACTTGAAATTTTCTCCTCTTTATTTCACTTATATCAAACAATAGTAATTATGATCACCATCCCTATTTTTACTCAATTTCTAGGCATAGACTAGAGAGAAACATCTACTTAGTGCTCCATGGTGAACCACCTTGAATAACCCATTATAATAGGTCATTTTGATCTATTAGATATCATGGTGCATTTGTTATTTAGTCCTTAAATTGTGAAGATGTAAACCCAGGAAAGCCTAAGAAAAATGATGGAAGATTTGTTGACATTTACAACAAAGATTTATGCTTTATGACAAAGAAAATGACATTGGTAATGAGCATGGAGAAAGAAGGAGTTGACATGAAAAAGTCTTAAACAATTAAGAGTGTGTTAATCCATCAATAATATTGCTTCTCCATTTAGTGAATTGAAATGCACAAAGAATGTTTGGTTTTCCTTGAAAAAAATCCAAACGCATACTAAGATTTATTATTGTTTTTGTTTTTTTCTTTTTTTTGAGAACTTTATGGTTCACCGGAAAATGATTCATTCTAGAATTGACCTAAAATAGGAGTAATTTATCTCAGACTAGCAAACACAAATGTAAATTTTATTGTAAGTCTTGGGCTTAGTGAGGATATAATGGTACTGAAAATAATTTTAAGTAAGAAAACATAAAAATAACCTTAGGATATATGTTTCGCACAGGTAACTTTTTATTTAAAAAGTTAAAACCAAAAATAAGAGTTTAGAAAAAGTTAAGTTTTTTTCAAGCTTGCAAACACCTTTTGAGACAAAACTTGTTGACTAAAAAAATTTACTGTTACCTCCCATACGAAAAAAATGTGAATTGAAAATTAAAAATATTAGTAAGAGATTAATTTCACTTACTTAAAATTGTTATGATGATAATAAAAAATATTAAAATCATATATTTAAAAATTTTAATTTTAAAAATGTCAAAAATTATTACAATAATTTATTTACTGATAGTTTTGGAACTATATACAAAATACTCCTTACAAACTTGTAAGGAAAAAAATTCAACTAAAAAATAAGTAAACTTTATCTACTTTTATCTTATGTAATGATATCATCCTAAAAATACTCTTCAATTAGTTGGGATTTAATGATTCTTTTTCTTCTTAAGTTCTAATATTAAAGACGCTTTAAAGAAAATTTATTTTTTAGTGTAATTAGTAAAAACTATATGTTATCAATTAAATTTCGTAATTAGAATAAAATTTAATAACTAACCTTGGTTGACATAAGTGATAGAATTTTGTGTCCTTTGAGTGTGTAATAAACTAAAAGAAAAATATATATTTTGCATATACTCTAGGTGTTTAACAATATAAATAATTATTTACGATAATGGGAAATTTGGATTAATCCCGTTGTTACTAAATTTTGCTTATATTGTACAAGGTACGAAAGACCACGTAATACAAATGCTAAAATATAAATAAAAAATAAAACAAAAGTACCCATCAAAATAAATTTATTAACTAACATAAAATTTTAGATAGAAAGAATTCATAGTGAGAAACATATCTTATAACCGCATAAGTGCCATACATCCACCAATCTCTTACATGTTTCAAAGCTTTTATATTCCTATTTTTACACTTGTTTTAGTATATTTATACAGTCTTATTTATTTGCTGTTTTTTATTACATTTAATTTCACTCTTATTGTTCTTATCTTTAACTTCCTACTTACTGCAAAAGGTATCCAATAATTCCTCATCAACAAAATCACGAATTTTGTATACCAAAACATTAAGTTGTGTAAATTAGATTAAAGTAATTATTTGCATAAAAGTGTTTCATGTCTTCGACAACATAATAAGCATTAATATGCAAAAAAAAAAACTGAAGTGGTTGTTGAAGCATGATTCATATGAAAAAGAAATAATAAAAAAATATTACTTTTTCTGTTTTTAATATGTACACGTTTAAGGTTTCTTTACACAAACAAATAAAAAGTCTTAATTTTCATAATTATAAGCAAATTTGATTTCTTTTTAATAATAGACTTATTATTTTGACATTATTTTTATATAAAAAATAATTTCAAATAACACGTTTTTCCGTCGGTATTAAAGTGTGATTTTTTCTTTTTTATAAAATAATTTATCTTTTTCTATAAGAAAATTTCCGCGAAATAACAGTATATAAAATAGAGTTTGTCAAACAATTTTTCTCATATTAAAAAAAAATAATTAGTAAGAAATAAATAAAAAATTAAGAAACAATAAATTATCTAAATGATTAATTTATACAAACTCCAATCCATTTACATTACTATATTAAGTAATATATACAAATTCCAATTTATTGATTCTCATATACAAAATATTTTAATTTTCTTTAAACTTCAAAACTAAGAGTATAATTATAAAACAATAACTAATGGAATCTAGAATTTTATACAGGACAGACAAATGAAAAAAAATTGAGTTCAAAACTGACAATTAAAAAATAATAAAGAGAGATAATAAATGTGTTAAGAGTGTGAATTAAGAACTAAACCTATAATATTTAGTAAAAAATAAATTATTTACTGGTAAACTATATTATTAGTAATATATGTTGAAAGAATTTTAAGGAGATGGATGAGTTTGGTGTGTCAGAAATTTTGTGTGGATGGTAAGAGATACTATAAAAGCAGCCGACACATGTACACGCAACTTTAATTTCAAAAAAGGCCCAAAGTAATTATTGTTCTTTCCAATAAAAATATAAAAGCCGCAAAACCAATTAAAACTTTTTTCTCATGTCGGAGACTGAATTTTATTTATTTATTTTTTCCAAATAGGTTGTATATCTAGTATATGTAATAGTAATGTTTTAAAATAGAAAAACTATTACATATTCCTAATTTCAAAATTACGCTTAATTGTAATTTTAGTTCTTTATGTTACAAAAATCAGCCATTTTTTATTTTTATATAATTTCCTACAATTTTAGTTTTTTAATTATTATCTTTAATTTTTTTAAAATTTCAATGTATTAGTTTTTAATTATTCCTAACTTTGCTTAATTTATCGTTTTAAAAAATATATTAAAAAATTGTTAAGTTACATCTAATTACAATTTCTAATCATACATAAAAATCACAAGCATTATGTGTTTTTCTCAATTTTACTTCATAGTGTTAATTAAGAGACTAATTTTTTTAAAACATAGAGACTAAAATTGTGAATTTTACAAAATATTAGATAAAATTGTAAGTTACTCTTAATATTGTATAACTATCAATTATAATGTTTCTCGCTTCTTTAATATTTCTTATTTCACAAAATGGAAGTATTAAATATAACCAGAATTTTTTTGGTTGTTTTAGATTATTAATGATTTAGCAAAGTAAAACATTAAAAGTGATAATTATTTCATGCTAAAGGTGATAATGATCAGTTTTTATTTATTTTAAATATTAATATATTATTTTTATCGTCTATCAGTTAAAAATTAATGTCCTTGTAGTACCATTATTTTCTGAATATACCTAAAGTTCATCACTCGAAGGGATTGATATTAATTAGTTCGCAACTATTTTAAGAGAAAAGTTATTGTCAAAGGAATAATTGATTGTTTGAGTTATGCATGTTTATCTGTAAAACAACAATAATTCCTCGCATGCACTAAGTATTTGCTAGTGATTTGTTTGGCTTAAAATACACGTTTTCTTTTCTTTGGCTTACAATACAAGTTGTTAATTATCGTTAAACATATTTAAGGATCAATTACTTGTGAGTAAATGGTACATTTATTGTTATCCATTCATATACTTTATGCAAGGTAAATATGTTAGTATTATAAAAGTGTCTTAAAATGTATGGTAACAATGAATTTTAATTAATTAATGCTGTAAAATTTTTATTTAAATAATACATAATCATTAAACTCATAAATTATCTTAACAGTATATGCTCTTAAAAAAATATATCGGTTGTCAAATTAATTCTTTAATATTCTATTTTTTAATTAATTAATCATCAAAACGACATTGTATTAGTTACATACAAAGAACCACGACTAATACATTTATATTATCTTTAATAAACAAATGAATACAACTATATATATATATATATATATATATATATATATATATATATATATATATAGTTAAAATAAAATTTATTTTTATCATAAAAAATATTTCATTTATTTAACTCTTTTTATTCTCATGTAGTATGTTTTCTCTCTAACATATATATACGCTGGTATAGAATCAAAGTTACTGTATAAATGAAAAAATCAAAATTAATGTTATTCTTCGTTAGAAAGATTTCTGTAACTACTACTCAAGTAATGAAGCAGATCTTTACGCAAGCATTACTTAAAACTTTTTTAGGTATTGTGGAAGTTCCCCCATTAGAAAGTGTGTACTTTTTTCTTTTTCTTGTTTGAAGGTAATAATGTGCACTTAAAGTAACTAATATAACAAAAATATAAGCTTGCAAATATATATATTTATCCATTTATGAATTTACTGTTGGAAAACTCATTGCAATTTATAATTTTTTTGGAAAAATAAGCATTGAGATAGATATGAAAAACACGTTGTCGACATCGAGAAAACGCGTATTAAACAGTTGTACATATGAGTCGTCGGTATTTCGAGAAGTTTCATGAAGATATTTGAATTCAGTACGTTATCATTCTCGTGATTTTTTTACTCTTTTTCATCTATCTATTTTTAAATTAACTCACGATTAAGAATATATAATATCTTCACTTATATTGATATTAATTTTCAGCATTTTAAGATTTCTTTTACTACTTTTTATCTTATTTATTATAAGTATATAAAATATTTTTAAAAAATACTAATAAAAATATAATTGATACATATAAAAATTAAGGGTTATATAATTACAAAAAAGTTATTTTATAATCCCTACCCTAAAATCATATGTTTCAGTCCACATATGAATTAATTTCAAATTTGTTTTGGTTCTATCATTAAACAAAGAGTTAAGGTTGTTCACGATTATGCTATGTAGGTTATGTTTTTACATTTTAGTTATTGTCTTTGCACTTATTTTATGATTTGGTCCTTAAAGTTGTATACGCTTTAAAAACTATTTATTTTAGACTTTATACGAACATTGTGTTTTTGGCCATATTGGCATATCATCCTTTTTTTCAATCCCTTTTTCACCCGTGCCCATTTCACTTCCTTTTTTTGTAACTCATTGGCACCTCTATCTTCTTTTTATTGAGTTTTGTTCATTCTCTTAATCAATTATTGTCACTATCTCTAAATTGAAGAGTTTTGATCGTTGCAGAGTTCAAACACATTTCTTAGACAAGACAATGTAGCATTTAGTAGCAACTTGTGTTAATACTTTTGCAATATTAGAGACTTATTTCATCATTTTGATCTTGTTGCATAAAATGGTTGATGGAAGTTATTGTTTAATTCATTTTCTAGATCCACGATACTCCTTATTACTACCCAAATATATATCTAATGATGATAATACATGCTAGAAATGTTTTTAATTTTTGAATTTCTAACCGTTTAACCATTTTTTATAGAAAATTTAATAACTTTGCAATGCTAATTTTAATTTTATTATATTTTAAAGAATAAAGAACTTAAACTTTTCAAGTACTTAAGTGTGGTATTCAAGTTCTTAAGTGTGGTGGTGGTGGAAGGATGAGATATTCAAACTTTGTGAAGGAGGAACGATCAAGGCTTTATTAGTGGGTGAGGAGCCTATATGTTTATAGAGAAACTTAAACTATTGGAAAATAAAAATAAAAAATAAAAAACACAATGCTTATTGTGCGGGACACTGTATGTTTGATAATAGTATGATATAAATGTAGGTGAAGTAAATTTATGTTATAATAAATCAGAATAAAATGGAAGTAAATTTGCAAAAAAGAAAAAAAATTAAAACTGTCCGAGTGATTCTAAAATATAAAACATTTTCAATAACAATAAATAAACATTTAAATTAAAAAATATATACAAAATTATATAATCTAACCCAAACATTTTATGAACAATAAAATAAAACTATACTATCTTGAATAAGAAAAGAAATTCATTTTTCTCTCAACTTTTAGATATCATGTTGAGATAGTAGAATTTGATCATTAAAGACTTGAATTAGAAATAATCTTATGTTTAGGTATGTTATTTTTGTTTAGAAATTAATGATATTTGCCTAAATAATAACTCTCATTTAGTGCATCACATAGTAGTCGCATTCGAACAAGTATGTTTGTCTATTGCACTAAAATGAGATAGAAGTGACAAAAAATAATTTTATACATATTAGATATAAAATAATTATTATATGTAGTAAAAGATACCTAATCTTAGGATAGATGAATTATAATAACATTGTTATACTCCTTCCACAAACTTAAAATGTTTGTCTCGGCCTCAACTCTAACTAAAACAAAGAAATATGTCAGTCTAAATACACTTATACTTGCAATGTAATGAAAAGTATAATTTACTCTTGTAATAAGCTTTTCATTTATTGGTTAGGTTTTCTTTGGAGCGAACAAAACTACAGTGATGTGTAACCCTAAGAATAATTAAATCAATTGTCAATAGTTTCTACTGTGAATGGCAAATAGTCTTGACATATAATTACATAATTTAAATAATAGAAGTTAGAATGGAACCAAGTATATATGTCTTTGGGAATCACTCATCCATGTTTGCATGTATTGTTGGATCTAAATCTTTGTGTACCAAGATTTGTGTATTAAGGCTCAAGAAATCTATATATTTCTGATTTGTTTTGGTTCACACTCAATTTGTCCATGAACCTAACATAATGAATAATAAGTTAAAAAGTAATTATTATAATATAAAAAACATAGACAACATTAAATGACTTACATGGTCCATAGCTATATCACTGAAATGTTTAATATGTAGGTGATAATATTTATTTTTATCATATTTTAGACTTAATTTTTACTATAAAATCAACTCTTTCTAAACTTGAACCCTGCTTATTTTCTTATTTTATTAATGAATTGATTACTTGTGTCTGAGAATGGTAAGTTACACTAGTTTTCCTTATTTTTCCTAAAACGAGAAGCAAAAGCACTAGATTTAGAAAAAAAAAGATTTAAGCTCATGAAGAAGAATACCTAGAAGCTCACGAAGGAAAACAAAGGATAGAAGGCTCATGGGCGCAAGTTTGATTTGGGCCAATGCAGGATGAGCTACACCTAGCACCAAGGAAGTTGAGTCGAGCGTGAGTGTCTTGGACGACAACTTTAGGGCTTTTGGTGTAATCTTCTTATTCCAATGTTCATCTTGTAAGTTTAGGGTTCTCATGCCTATGAGAAACTAAAACCATTGTAGTAGGGGTTAGATGTAACCTACCAAACTCTCATGCAATCAATATTGTGTTTATATGTATGATTTTCCTTTCAATACTAGTATTTCAATTTTGTGTTTATAACTTGACATTTTGATTCTAAAATTATTGAGAAATATTGTTAGTAATCAAGATCTGAATTGGAACACCTAATGAAAGCATGCATCTAGACATAGAACATGATTCATTTGTTGTCTTAAACCCTTGCAACCAAAGCAAGTGTATTCTATATAATTGATCAAAAGATTAACGGTTAATAAAGAAGTTTAGGCTCATTCACCTAAGATATTAGGGTTTAGATATTATTATGAGCTGACATTGATATTAATTAGAAAAAGAAGGTAATTGTTTTTATGCATGAAAGGAGGTATGGTGAAGTCTAAACCTAACAATGCTCATATCATCAATCCTTAACCTTATTCTACTATCTGATATTTGACACAAAATTATAAAAATATTTAATTTGTTTTACGTAATTTATTTTCTTGCACAACTCATTTAAACTACAAATTATTCTTTGGTCGAATTTTATTATAATTGTAATTGTTGTTGTGTATTACATAAGTTCATTAGGAGAAAATAATATTTTTATTACTTGCTACATAAGTGACGGCTCCACTTGTCATTGAACACAAAAAGTGCTAACAATAGTTTCCCCCAACAACCTCCAATGTGTCTAGTAAGAAAATATACAAAAGGAATAACAATAGTATCTAACTAAATACTTCATTGTCTGTTAACTATTTTTTTTTAATGATGGCAAGTGCACTAGTCGCAAGTATATTAAGTAATAAATAAATCGTTCTCTTCCAAAGTATTTGTGCAATACACAACAATAACTATAATTGTAACAAAATTAGACTCAAGAACAATTCCATAATTTAGATTGTTATGCAGAAAATCAATTTTAAAATATTTTTTAGTATTTTTGTCAATAATTAAAATGTAAAAAATTATAATATCAATTATATGAAATTATCAAGGTTATATTTTACCAATCCTCACTCTCATGCATAAAATAGTTCTCTTCTTTTGAAACACATATCAATGTCAATCCACAAAAATACACAAATCTTAATTCCTTAGGTGAACGAGTCCAAGTTTATTTATTAATCATCAATTCCTTGATCAATTCAACAAACAAGACTTGCAAACGTCACAAGGGTCTTAAGACAACAAACAAATCATATTTTATTTCTAGATATGAGCTTCAATAGATATTTTAATTCAAATTCATATTACAAGTGATATTTCTCAATACCAAGAATCAATTATCAAGCTATAAATCAACACAACAAACAGTAAGCACATAATTAAAATACTAATACTGATATATAGAAAGAAAAGAATATATGTAAAGACATATTTATTAATACTAATATTGATTATATAAGAGTTTAGAAAGATTAAACAACTAAAGATTTAACTCCTCACGGTCACTAGAAGACCAAACATAGTAAATAAATAATGGAAGATGGTAGAAAATCCTAAAACTGCTTCCAAATGTGACTTTTTCTCCTCAAAGAAGATGTCTAACCTTAATGCAAAGAAACCCAACTTAGATTGTATTAGTGATTTACAGTTCCATACCCAACTGACATTGGGCTCAGCTAAAGTTCTGTGCGCTAGGCACTAGGCACATTTCCATCCTCTGAATCTTAGATTTGCTAACATCAGACATTTCGTATCTTTTAGTTTGAAAGTGGAATAGAAAAGAAAAATAAAAAATAGAAGAAATATGTAGAACAAAATTAGTGAAAAAAAATTAATTGGAAAGAAATGAATGTAAAGAAAAATTATGTTTTCATTTTTAATATTTTTTATTATTATTAGTTTAATTATTTCTTATTTAATAAAACACAAAAATAAAAAATTTATAATAAATTGAGTATTAAATTAAAAAAAAAAAATTGCACAACACAATCAATTACAATGTATTGAAAAAACATAAAAGATAACTTTGCATAGAAAGATTTTCTTTTTTTTCTTTTTCACAAAACTTTCTTCACTCAACACTTCAATCAAACCATTCCCTCCATCATCTTTCTAGTTAAACAATATCACATTTCTCCCTTTATATATTTCTTCATGTTTTCCATACAGTCTTACCAAGTATCTGGATTTACCAAAATAGTGTTTGGGCGGAAGTAATTTACTAAACTGTTGTTTTGAAAAATCAATAAATTATACCAACCACGCAAGACGGGAAAAAATTAAATTGTTAAACTTTTTTCGTTGTTGTGTTAAGATCTACAAGGAAATCGATAATAGATTACACAAAAAGATTATCATCTGTTTAAATTAATATTTTCATTTATACAATAAATTATAATATCATTTTAATTATTCTAATAATTCTATTATTAATATTTATTAATATGTTAAATAATAATAAAATAAATAATTAAAATGAAAATTTTAAAATAATAAATAAAATAAAATGATTTAAATTTTCATATTTATAAAGTAATTTATTTTAGTATATTCTTATTTCAAAATATAAATTTTTATTTATTAAGATTTAATAATAATTTTTATTTTAGTTTTAAATTTATTTTAACTCTAATTTATATTTTAAAAGTTACTTCTATATCAAATTATATTTTAAAAACTTTATAAATTATATTTTAAATATATATACCTATATAATTTATTCTATTATATTAATCACATCTATTATTAACTTTCTACCCACTTTTCATCTCCCAAACAAATTACTAATATAATCACATATAGATACAACAAAGAGAGGCCAAGATGGATTTTGTTGTGGTATATTTAAACTTTTGAAGTTTATTTAAGGTAATTATATATAAGCATTAATTTTTATTTTTAATAAACAAACGTCATAATAGTTAGTAAAAACTAAGCATTTATTTCGTTACCTCAGTTATTAAATTAATATATTTTTTTTAATTTTAATAAAAATAATATATATAGTATAAAAACTTATTGTTGTGAACTGATTATTTATTTTAAAAATTATATTTTTATTTATTTATATGTGTCTTTCAGTTTTTTTTCTTTTTTCCACTTAGTTCAGTCTAGTCCCAATCCAATCAAATATACCCCAATAGCATCAAGTCCTTTCAGAAGTATCAACAAAAGTGATAGGGACCTATAATAATTATCATTTACAGTACATTTGTTTTTTTTAAAGAATGACAAATTTTATGGTACATTTTTTTAATTTTTTTTATTATAGTACATTAATAATATTAGGTACGGTTCTGACTTTTCTTTGCACAGGGAAAATAATTTTTAGGAGTTGTTTGTTTTCTAGAGAAAAATTGTTAAAGTAGGGTAAAGCGAAAAAACAATGTGAAAAACGAAAAAAAAATTACGAAAAATAAAATAATTTTTTTTCACAAACTTTCTCTCTGTTTAAAAGAAGCGATTTGCATAAAAATTGGTTTCTCAACTAAATAACAAAATTAATTTAAAAATTAATAATAAAATAAAATATTATTAATATTTATAAACTAAAATAAAAAAATTATAAATAATAATTATAATAATAAAATTATAAAAAATATAATTTTCACGTAATCATTATATATATATATATATATTAATTTATTATATCATTTAATAATAAATAATATTAAATATTATATAATTTTTTATAATAAAAATTTTATATAATATTATTAATAAAACAGTTAATGAAAATATAAATATCATTTTAATTTAATAAAAATAAATATTTAAAATGAAAATAAATTATACAACAATAATTTTTTTATTATTATAAAATAATAATAAATTTAAACTTAATATTAAAATTATTTGAAAAATTTTAATTTTATATTTCAAAAAATAATCAGTTTCAATCAAATTAATATAATTTATAATAAGTTAAATTTTATTTTAAAAATAATTATGTAATTTAATATTTTAGAGTTATTTTTAAAATACATTATCAATTATATTAAATAAAAATATGTTTTTTTTAATTATAAGAATAATTTTATAATTTTATATATTAAAATAATTATTATACCTATCATATCATTCACAAATTTTTATAAACTTTCCTCTTAAATTTTATCATATTTTCTTTAATCCAAACAACCAAACTTTCTACACACATTCATCTCAAATCAACTTAAATTCAATTCCTCAAAATCTATTCCCTAATCCGACCACACCCTTACAGTTTTATCAAGATATTAGTTTATATTTGTTTCTCTTTTTATACAAATTTCTCAATATTTTAATTTTATTTCTATTCAAGTAAATTATAATTTTTTAACTCAAAAATAAAAACAAAATCCCTCAAGAGAACCGTCACATTTATTCACGGAAATAAATAAACTCAATTACTGTTTCAAGTGTGCTGCAGGAGTTTGAAACATGAAACACAAAACTAAATTCTGTATAGATTTATTTTCATCGAAATGGGCTTCTCCTGACGTGATTTCTATGTATGTTTTTTATTATTTTATTTTGAAATATGATTACCAAATTTTAAGTAAAAATTTTAAAAATTGAATTTAAAAATATGATTAAACAAATATATAATTATTGAAAAATTATATGATAACAAGGAAACATTGTACTCGAAGTTTGTCATTTTATTTAACGTAATAAAATTAATGTAAACCTAAGGATAAACATATGAAATGTGTATAAAGAGTTTATGTAAATACCAGTTTTATATGTAAATATTTATTCATTTTGACCTTAATTAATAATAGAAAATCAATTATGATTAGTATTCACATTTTATCCAAACTTTCTGCTCAAATATTATACTTTTGTAATGTTTTCAAATTATATATATATATATATTATTGTGGCAAAAATAAAACATATTACAAATATTATTTTTACAATTTTTTGTACATTATTTTTATGATATTTTTTATTATTTTTCAGTTATACATGTTTTATAAATGTAAAAATTTATAATATTATTTAATTTTAAAAATAAATTTCTAAAATTAAAAATAATATATATAATATGAATTTAAAATTTATACATTATTACTTCTTAAGTCGTATGAGAATATATATATATATATATATTTGTTTATATTGAAAGATTTAATGTCCAATTTTTTCTCCCTTCCTTTCTTTCAATTCGCCCCTTCCAACACACATCAAGGGAAATAATCTACCTTATTCTTCACCTAAATCACTAGAAGCAAATACAACATTAATAATACTTTTAAAAATTCATTTGTATAATTACAACTTAAAAAATCATTTATATTGTATTCTACAAATGTGTTTAGTCTCGTTTTAAAGTATCCATCGTTTTATCTTAATATGATTTTTTAATATTATATTACAGATAATTTTACTTCATTTTTGTAACTTTATTAAGACATGATACAACGTAAATTCACTATAAAAGAAGTCATTGTTCTTGTCAATATATAGTACATTACAACCATTAGTCCATTAGGATCCTGAGTTTTCCAAGCAAATGGAGAAACATGCATATAATTTAGCATAATCTTGTTTGTCCTACTACACCATATGACAACAAGTAGGTCATGACCATTAATGTATGCAGGTTACTTTCAGCAATAATTTAATATTCTGTTCTTGTTAGCAATAACCTAATATTTAATCATTAAAATTTAACATTCTTATTTCTCATTATACTACATGATATATTCAAGGCCAATTAATTGAATCATTTGTAAATTTTATACAAGCATCTTATTTTTAAGAGAATTCCTTCTATAAGAATTAAGAATCAGAGAAAAAAACAAAAATGTGAAGATTTGGAGGGTATTGATTTTTTCTGTAAGACAATTGTCCTTTTCAAGTGGTTCCAATCAGAGACAACTATAAAAGCTTCCTTTTAAAGTGATTATGATGGTGAAATGATAGCTTTAGAAAACCATTTCCTTCCATTTATCCTTCCCCAAATGATTACACCCTTTTTTCTGGCTTTATTTTTCCGTTCAATAGTGAAAAAGTAAAAAAAAAATCTAAATTATTTAGAACAATATAAATGAAGAGAAATAATAAAAAGTATGTTTATTACAATACTATTATTTTATTTAGTTATTATATAAAAAAAGCATATTTCATAAGACTTTAGTGTGCTCTTTTCTACTTTTTCACGTCTTTTATTTAGTTTTTTTCAAAATTTCAATCACATAAATTTTTTAATTTCCTAATTTTTCTTGCTCTTTTTCCTGAAACTAACCTTGTTTCCTTCTTTCTTTCTTATACTTTGAAACTTTTTTTACACTTTTCACTAATATTCAACCAAATAACGAAATATAAAATAAATAAATAAAAGAAGAGAAGAATAAAATATTTCACGTTGTCTGTGGAACTCCAAAGATGACCCATCAAGGACACATGATTTGAGTTTAAAACTAATTAAAAGTTACAATCATTTCATTCACACTAAACTAAAACATTAATTTAATATAATAATAAACTTAGATGTTAAAATTGTTGTTATAATGATTAAAGAAATTGTTACGCATTTGTTATTATGTAATTAATTCTAAAGAGAGTGACTAATTTAAGGATAACGAATTTAAAGTTTTACATATTTTTAGGAAGATAAATTATTTCTTTAAAACTGACCAACAAATTCGATTTCTTTTGAAATGGTATTTTATCTTCTATTATTATTTTAGATTTTTTTTATAATAAATACAAGTTTTCTATATTTCGTCTTATTCAGGTCTTTTTTAAAGAGTGATTTTGTATATTCTTTTATAGATTTAGTCTAGTCTCTATGTTTATTTGTTCTTTTTTATGGTATATATATTTTTTATATAAAAAAAAGAAAGAAATTACTAAAAAGTTAAACTTACAAATTAAAAAGTAAAGAGGAAAAGAAAAGCCATATTAACGTTAACTTTTTCTTTAATAAATACGCGTAACAATCACTATTCTATTATATCAGTATTTAATAGAGTTCAAATAAAATTAATGAAATTAAAATTTTTGTATTATGATTTTTTTTTCATATTATATGGACTATTTATCTATTAATTTAATTTAAAAATAAATCTTATTATAAGAATTTAGATGCTTATAAGGTATTGTTATTAAAAAATATTAAAAATATATCTTACTATAACTAATATTTATAATAAATAAATACTTTTAAAATAAAATCATATTATCAATAAAATTAGTATAATTTGTATAAGTTATATTTAAGTTTATGATGAATAATTAACATTTTTATGTAAGATTTTCTTTTACTATTAATAAGTTTTAAACGAATATAAATTTAATTTATAAATACAAATGAAATAGATATTTTAAAAATTTGAAAAATAATTAAAACCTATTAGCTCAAACTTAAAACCTTATGAAAGAATTGTTCACAAAAATAAACTTCTTCAATATAATTATTCTACTTTTTAAATATCTATTTTTTATTGTTTTTACTTATGATCATGAAATATAAATATTTTATTACTTAAGTTAAAAAATGTGTAAATAGAAAAAAAAAAAGTAAATTATTCAAACTTCATTTCACATTATTACTATTTATTTAAAATTGTTCTCTCCTGGGCTGGAGGAGGAGTGTGTATAGTAAAGTGAAACAGACAAAAAATAAATTACTAATGAATAATCATAGTCTCTTAAAGCATCTATAATTAATTCAATATCTCAATGGTAAATCTCAAATATTTGATCAAATCTCAAAGTTATGTACAATTAATCAATATATCGACGAAAAATCTGTAATATTCGACCAAATAACAAAATCACTTATGTCAGTTAATATTTAGGGACTAGATAAAAAAATAATGGATTAGGATCCTGGCCTGGAATGCATTGGAAGGAAAGTTATAGATAAAAGATTGGTAAAGGAAAAAAATAACTCAAATTTGGGCTAGTCAAGAGTGATCCAAAAATCTCAGTGGCTAGAACAAATTGTTAGGTATCCAAGTGAGTCTAAGTTCCACATTGTGTAAAAATGAGAAAGTCGAGCAACATATAAGAAATAAAACCCACAAACTCAATGCCTTAAGGTTTTAGGTTGAAGGTCGTGTCATTCTCTTATCTCATTCTTGTTTAGTCTCCCCTGTGTTTTTTCCCCAACGTGTTGATTAGAGTATTTTGTGTGCATGTCCAATCTTCCTATGAGAGTATTAAAGTTGGGAGCTTGAGTTTTTTATTAAACAAAATTGAAATGGTGAGGGAAAATAGTTTATTTGTGATAGCACATTAGGTTAGAAAATATAGATTGTTTAGAGGTAATTGGCCATAATGATATATTTTGTACATGAATTCTATTTTGATAGAATTGTTAGAAATGTATATTTTGGAAATATAAAAAAATGTGAATGTGATAGTTTTGATATATTAATTATGATTTTTGATGTTGTGAAGGTTGTTGGGAAGTATTGATTTATGTTGTGGATTTTATTTTAATATAATTATTATGGAAGTTGTTGATCAAATTATTTAGATTGGGTTTGAAACTGATTGGATTTTAGTTGAAGTTCTTTGAGATATGTATTGATTTGAATATATAGTGAGTTTAGTGTACATAAGTTTTGTTTGATCATATTAATTAAAATTATTAGATAGAACTTTATTCTTTTGGAACTTGTTTAATAATGAAAATATAAGTCTTGAAGTTGTTTTGATTTGAAAAATGAATTTTGTTAATATTGAATAATTATGTTACACATAATTAGCGAGTAGTCTCTTGCTCAAGCAAAATTTTTCACAGTAAGTTAGATAATCTCTTAGTGTAATTTTCACTCAAGTGAGCCTTTATCACTCAAGCAAAATTTATATAATGTTTCTGGAGGTACTCTTGATTTATTGTTCACTCAAGCAAAATTAAAATTGAGAGTTTGAGTTGGTCTAGGGGTCAATTTTCACTTTAATAATGGAATTTTTACTTCAACATGAAATTTTTGCTCTAAGGATGAAATTTTCACTTGAGCAAAAATTGAGTAGATTTTCACTCAAGCAAGGAACAAATGAATTTTCTTTAGTTTTAAAGGTATAAGTTGTGAATAATAACTTGTGAAATGTAAATATATGTGAATTAATGTAGATGATGATATATAGAATTTGAAATATGATTTGATGTGAAAAATTCATTGTGATATATTGTAAACATATATAGGGGGAAATATTGTGTTAAGATGTTTAAGGTTTGTATTGAATTCAAGATTTTGTATGAGATATCCTAACTCTATTAATATTGGACTCTCATATAGAAATATATTAGGTGGTGAGAGTCAAAGGAAGTTTATATGACCTAGTTTGTAGCGCGAAATAAAAAACTATGTCTGTTAGGTCATAGGAATTTACCTTATTACATGAGTGAATGTTCTTATTATGTAGTTTTTTGTGTGAGACAACTTAGTAAAGGTAGTGTGTCAAATGCAAATCTTTGAATCTAATTCAACACACATGTCTTTCAAAAGTAGAGTTAAATGTTTGTCATGTTGATGTCTTTGAATTATGACATGAGATGTAACCAATGGGTTGAGAGTTAGACACTTGATTCTAATATGTGCTTGATGAATTAACTAAATGTGTATCTATGAGAATTTTTGGATGATATTTGAATGACTTCTACACTACCTAGTACCTACAAGTATAAAGAAAATAATACCCAATCGAAAAATATGTGTATAATATCTAATATAATATTACACACTTAAAATATACAGGTAACCACCTGTATGTCCAAATAATATGAATTAATGTAAAATCAATTTTTGTTATAAGGCTCAACAACCCATATACGGTAACCACTTTGGTCAGACCAAAATACCTATAAATACAATCTCACTGAAATGCCTATAAATACAACCTCATTGTCTATGAAGTGTCACTCAATCTCATACTTACTCTCTTAATACTCATTATAATTATCTTTATGCTCTTACTAACTTATCTCATACTTACTCTCTTAATACTCATTATAATTATTTGTATGCTCTTACTAACTTGAGCATTGGAGAATCTTCCTCGAGGTAGATCTCCACTCGATGTTTCATTAACAAAGCTCAACAACAATTATCAGAGGATACAACTCAACTTCCTCAAAGTCAATCTTAATCCACTTCAGAAAATTTTAGTTTAATTTTAGTAAGAACAACTTGTTTAAATTGTAAATATATATATATATATATATATATATATATATATATATATATATATATATATATGTGTGTGTGTGTGTGTGTGTGTGTGTGAAATTTAAAAAAAAACTATCTTAATAGAAACTGGTTGAAGAGAAGAGAAAAAAAAACTTATGTTATATTGATTTTTTTGTTTATTTTATTTTTGAAATATGTATATATTATAACTTTCCATGCAAGGGGAAAGTTTATTTCGAAAAGATTTTTGAAGCGAAATGTAGATAATTGTAGATAATTGTTATGATTAATAGGAATTTAATTATAAGTGGATGTTACACTTATTCAAAATCCTTCAATCATCTCTTATCATATTAAAAAATATTATTAAAATAAAACAAAAAGCATGAGGTGGTCACAACAAACCCCTATAAAAAAAATGAAAAACTTCCTAGAAATGAAAGAAATGAAACAAAAGGAGTTGAAATTTGTTATGAAAATAATATAGCTTAATATAGTTAGGAAAAGTATAATACCAAACAAACTCAATCGTATTTTTCATACTTAAAATTGTCAATTTATTATCACAGCTATTACACTCTCGAAATGCATGACTCACTCTAAAATCTATAATATAAAAAATTTGCATATACTTACTTCATTTACCTTTAAGAATCCAAAAAATAATATAAGCATATAAGAGAAAGACATGACAAAACAAAGAAGAATCAAACTCCAACTAAAATTTCTTAAAATTTTTTAATTATGTATATTTAATAGCAAGGTTAACATATATGATTTGAGCATAAATAACATGTTGAATGTGAAAAAAAAAATAACTGCTCCTGAAATCCGTGAATGTTACAGTAATTAATTTTTTTTACTATTTAAAAAGTGGCCAAAATTTATATACATATATATATATATATATATATATATATATAACATTGTAAAAATTTGATAAAAAAAAACAAATATGGTCAATGTAAGGAGATGTTTTACAAAAGATAAGATATACATTTTATGTTTTATCATACATTTTATGTATATTTTTTTTACACTTCTCATATTTGCCTTTTAGAATTTTTGTTTCTCTCTATTTTCTATAGTTTATTACAAGCTTTTTTTTATGTATATTTGGAGCAACTTTTAGATTCTCCAATTCAATTCAATTCTACTTTTATTTAATTTTTAATTGGTTCATTTTTCTCCTTTATCTTTTTATCTTCCAATTATGCAATTTATTTATTTTTTACTTTACTCTTTTCTACATGACCTTTTAGATTTCTAGACAAATTTTCTTATATGATTATTGTAACACCCCACAAAATTAAAGCTTCTATTAAGGCAACTAAAATATTAACACCGTGCATATCTTACAGTACTTAACATGCATCAAAATTACATAATAATACTAAATTGAAATTTCAAAACATATTTACAATATCATATACAAGTTTTTAAAAATATAATACTATTCCTAACATCATCTTTCAATCTAGATGATCTCCCAAAGATCCATATGCAGCACCATCTGCTCCCGTGTCAAGACACTATCATCATAGACAGAAGAATCAAACACAACAAAACCAAAAGCATTCAATTTCATGTATCATCACAATATAAGAATGTAATATACTACAAACATAACTCTATTTCTGGAAGACTCGTGCATTGAATAGACCCCGAGATATACACCTGTCATACATCTCCAAACTGTGAATCCACACAATCCCCACACAAAAGAATCATCAATCATGTATGACAGGGTTAGTCCCCCTGAGAATTCCTGACCAGCTATATTTCAAGTTACAGTCACCCAGTTCAGACCTCCTTCGACTCTCACCACCTAGTAATAATCATCTATTTGATTCCTATTACTAATAGAGTCAGGATATCAATTGTTGTTATTGATCAAATCCTTAGACAATGCACTTCCTAATTAACCAAGATACAGGTGTTTTCTTTCCTGAAAACATTATGCCTAGGCTTTGACCAACTTTATCAACACTTTTAACAATATCACATCACAATATAGATCTCTACTCATGCATTCATTCACTTTTAAATCTCAATCTCCAGTTCAATATCAACATTTAAAGAAGTTATTAAACCATCAGTATAATTAAACTTAAATTATCAATTAATCTATTTTATTAAATACATACATTGCATTCCAAAAGAGTTAAATAATCGAAAACAAAAAGTCAATTTTTTTTTAGCTTGGGCTAGACCAATTTCGCCCGGGCGAAAATACCCCTCGCCTGTCAAAAAATTTATCGCTTGGGTGAAAATAGTCCAGAGAGCAAGGTTTATTTTCGCCTTAGTGAAAATACTTTCGCCTGGGCGAGAATACCTAATTGCTTGGGTGAAAGATTTCTCTCCTACGTAAAAACACTCCAGAGAGCACACTTGCTGCAGGGGCTTTCTCGCCTGGGCGACTATACCCTCACTTGAGCGAAACTACTTTCTCGTGTGGGCAAGAAACTTCCCGCCTTGGCGAAAATATTCTAAAGAGCATACTTGTTACTTGAAACCATTCTCGCCTGGGCAAATTATGCAGAAAACATCAGTTATCAGATAATTTATGCAATTTTTACTACCATAGAGCTACTACACATGTCTCAGATGACTAACTTAACTAGAAATTCAACTTACATTCCATCAATTACCACATACTCATCATACATACCATAATGAATAAACAATCAAGAACTCAACTTAAGTTTTATGCCAGCAAATAAACCATCGCATATGCATTTTCACAGACATATTATAAATGAAACCCTAAATAATAAGCAAACTGAAATCAGGTAACATGTAAGTCAGCTTCCCTTACCTGAATTGCACTAGAAGTTCTCTATAACAGTCCCAAAGCTGCTTAAGATCTTCAAGAACTCGAATCTGCACCAAAGGACCTCAGAACCTCTTATCAACGATCAGACTAAAACACTAAGGAACTGAGCTCACAAAGGTACTATCTGATAACTCAGAGGTTACATGCAAGCTCATAAGGTAGAAGAAAACGAAAACTAAAAATGGCTCTAAGGGAAGAGGGCATAAAACGAACTTACTTTAATGGAGATTCTGATCGGGTAGACTTGTTCTATTCTCCGTCACGAGTCCAACAGCGAGCTTCGCTTGAGAAACTGATGAGGTACGGAAGCAGAGACTTAGAGAGAAGTCAAAGGAAAAAGAGAGTTAGGGGATTTAGAGAGATGATGATTTGAGTGGAAATGAGACTTGACTACTTACTTTTTCTATAAATACGCGTTTTCAGTTTAATAATATAATAATTAAGTGCTCATTCCATTTCTATCATTTCTAATCAATGGGCAGATTTTTTAGGTTGTTACAATTATTATTCATAGGTTAAAATTTGGTTTCTAATTGTTCTAAATATTTATATTTTAATGATTTTGAAAGGTAATGGATGTTCCACAATGGAATTAAATTTAAAAATTACCAATTATTTTCTTAAATTGAATTTATAAATCCAATTTAAATTAAATAAGCTCGATCAATTCTATTTAATTATTTATAACATTTATAATTTGAATGTCTAACAATTTATATAAATTTTATTTTGTGGTTACAGATAATTTCAAAATTCAATTATATAAAATGAGCTAAGGAAAAAATTGATAGTTAACCGTTGATTTTTATATATTTTAATCTTAGACCTTAAAATAATCAAAATTTTATAAAGTCTCTAAACCTAACTTTAATATTGAAATTAAAAATAATATTAAACGTGAATGTTGCTTGTAAATATGACGTAGATTAATTTTTATACAATTGTTCTTTGGTAGACTCATATACCATGAAAGGGATTTATGTATAATTCCAATAATTTATCTAAATATTTATTAATATAAGATCGAGATATACATTAGGATGTTAATGATTATGCTGAGGATCTTTCCGATATAATGTTTGAATAATATATTAACACATAAGATAAAATTATTAAAGTAAATGTATAGTGATTTTTAATTAATCAACAATTATTGGGGGAAAACACCAATCTTGTTACATTCTTTTCATGGTTAACTTCAAGTTGGGGTTATGAACAAGTTTCAATGCTTGATTAAGATGGAAAGTTTGAAGATTCTTTTGGTCCCCCTGAATCCATTATCAAACAAGTCAAAAGTTGTAATTAGAGTGCCTTGAGAAGAGAAAACCTTTTTCATAATGTCTAATCAATAATTTAAAGGTTTAGGAGATTAGACCTAGTCACGTAATTAAAGTTCCAAAGTTCCTAATTCAACAAAGAGGAAATTGGGGTCCAGTTGTCACTCTCTTTTTTTGTAAAAACAAAGATTTTATAACTTTTAGGAATAATTAACCATTTTTTTAGCTTAACTAGTTTTAGTCTTCTATATTTTTTAATTTATTCATCTTTTTTTATTTTTTTATTTTTATTAATTCTCACAATTTCCAATTATTCAAATGTCATCACTTTAAGGTAAGATTAACTTAAATGAATTAAAAATCAATGTTACCATGAAATATATGATGAGAGGAATGTTTTAATATTTTTTATTTATTAACATATATTGATGGATGCATGTCTGATTATTTTGAAAATAATTAACGATAAAGTGATAAAAGACAATACATCATTGATCCAGAAAAGACATTCCGTCACAGAAATTATTTTTAGATTTACAACTTTTAACTATTTCTTTATTATATTTGGCATACAATTTTTAATTTGAAAAAAAAAACAATATGATGCTCATTTTCAAAAAGGTGTACGGAATGAGTTGGACTACGAAGCACCCTCATTAATATTCTTATGATTCAATATGGTCCACGTGGCTCTGCTTTATTATTGATCTTACCTTTATTATCTTTCAACCTTTTATTTATAATAAATTGACATGTATAATAGGAAAATGATGCATGGATATCATTAGATATCTAATATGAAAATTAGTATGTAATGTAATAAGATAGGAGAATTAAAGAAAAATAATTGTTGATAGAGTATTTGTATTATTAAGATTTACAAATATGTATTCAGATAGATAAATTAATATTAATCGGTGTTTGATAGAAATTAGTTAAATAAATATAAATTACTTTTTATAAAAAATTATTTATTATAATTTAAAGATATTATTAGTTTATTTTAATAAAAAAATATTAAATTTAACCTCAAACATGAGGATAATACTGCACACACATCAGTCATGTTATGCCACCGCTCATATAGGAGTTGAAAGACTATAAAGGGGAAAATGTATTTTAGTTAATTTGATTTTGTTTTTTGCATTTTAAATTAATAAATTTAATCTTTTAAATTTTAAAAATGTTTTGATTAAATCACTATTCCTGTTTAATGATAATTTTACAGTCACAAAATCAAAATAGAATGCTAAATTTATATACTTTTAAAATTAAAAAAACTAAAGCCATATAAAAACTATTATCAAGTTCGAGAAAAAAAATATGAGAATGATTTTTTTTTCAAACTCTAAATGTGTAGAGAGACCAATGAATTACCTTGCAAGCAATTATACACGTTTTTTTCAGAAATTTATATTTAAATTTCATTATAAAATTACGATTTCTTTCGACAGTAAGTTGATATTTATATCAATTTTATTTATTTGTTAAATTATGTTAAGTATATATTATCGGTATATGTATCTATCTATATACTAAAATATACTTTCAATATCTTATAAATAATTATTATTATTATTATTAACGTAATAATAAGTAATTATTTTAAGATAAAATCGAATAAAGTGGTTATATATATTTGACCATTTCTTCAATGTGATAGTTGGTTATAACAAGATACCAAAAATTAACATAATCACATCATTATACAATACATAAAGTTAAAAAAAAAGTAAATATTTTAATATATAAATATTTTTTATTATTTTATTGTGAGGATGAAAAAAGTATTTGAATGGTAGAAATCCTATTTATAGTTATCTAAATTCATATTATCTTAAGTTGTCTATTCAGGACGGTCCGTATTCATTTAAGTTGGGACCGATCTACGTTTAATCAAGTTGGATCAAGTTCAAGTTAGTCCTAGTTTGATCAAGACTAGGTCAAGTCTAACATGATCAAGATCAAGTTCAGTCGAACTCATCTCAAACCAAGTTAGTCAGGATCCATATCGAGTTAGAGTCAGTCAAACCTAGGTCCAGTCAAGTATAGTTAGGCCTATGTCGAGTCAAGTTCGTTTAGGTCCAAGTTGAGTCAGACCTTTTTGAAGCCAGGTATGATCGAGACAAACCAAATCAAGTTTGGCCAAGTCAACTTAGATTCATATTGGGCCAAAACATCTGGTTTACATTGTGTCAAGGTCAAGTAAAATTGAGTTAGGTTGATCCCACATCAAGTTGAATTGAGTCGATCTAGACCCAAGACAAATCGATTTGAGGGAAGCTCGTGTTTGATCCATTAGGTTAGGCCTAAGTCAAGTCGAGTGTAGTCAGGACAAGACCAAGTTAAGTCAAATCAAGCAAGGTGCAGACAAGTTGAGCCTAGGTGGAACTAAGATGGAGTGGGTTAGATCATGTCTATGGATGGCAAATGAACTTGTTCCTATGAGTATTGTCTAAACTAATCTCAATTTTAACGAGGAATCCCGCATTGAAGGGATATGGGTATACTAATGAGTAATACCTATTTTTTTAAATGGGTATGGGGACGAGGATAGGTATGTACATATATGTCACGTCTCCATGCCATTACACCGTCCTCATATCTGTCCTTGTTTTAAATTACTAAAACATCTTTAGTTTATTAGGTAACCTAAAAAATTTATATTAGCTTTTCTTTGGTCCTTAGTTTCGTATCATATTTCTAGGGTTCACATTTGATCACTTTCACTCTTTTTTTATAATTATTTGACCTTTATCTAATTTTTATTTGATACTCTGATTTGATATTTATGTAATTATAATTTCTTTTACAATACTTGGTATTGAAGAACAAAACATGTGTATAATTTTGACATTAAACCCTTTATAATATCATGTTTTCTTCTTTGTGATTTTTATTTTTTTTTGTAAAAAGATTATTTAATTAATATTTGTAAAAGTAAAGTTACGAGTACAATTATACCTGTTATCCGATGCGAATGAGACAAAAAATCCATATCTGTTAGGTATGGGGTCAGGGATAGGGATGAAAAAGTGAAACCCACCCCTATCCCACCCTATTGACATCCCTATCCAAACTAAATCGAGTCGGGTTTGCCTAGTAAGTTTGGGTCAAGTCGAATCAAGTCTTGTAATTCGAGAGAACAAAACTGGGGAGATCTCACAAGAATGAGAGCAAGACCAAACATATAAGGGAATGACACCACCTTCAACCCAAAACCTTAAGGCATTGGGTTTGTGGGTCTTCTTTCTTATATGTTGCTCAACTTTCTCATTTCTACTCAATATGAGATTTAGAATCACACTTGGATACCTAACAAATCTCCCCCTCAAGTGAGAGTCTCTTTCACATTAGTACATTCCCCCTCAAATACAAGTACCTCATAAACTCTCTACTCAATATGAGACTTAGACTCACACTTAGATACCTAATACTAAGTCAGACTAGTTTCTTGGGTTCAAGTGGGATAGAGAAACACCATGCCATATTAAAACTTATCAAATTAGGCTCGTGTTTGGCCAATACATCAGACCAAGATCGAGTTTGGTTGATTTTGGATTGGGTTGATTTTGGATTTAAGTGAAAAATATTAAATTATGTAAAATTTGATAAGGAAGAAATTAAATGATATCAATACAACTTTTATAAAAGGTTACGCTATTTATCTTTCAACACTATTTACCTTGCACATACATTATATCTAAAAAAGTTATGTTAATATAAAACTATTTGATATTTTATTTATATAAATAAAAATTAAGATAATATAAATTTTTCAAAATTAATATAATAAAAAAATATGGCTGATATTAGTTTTCTTAAAAAATAGTTGAATACCAATTTTAGTATACAAACTATTTTTAGGAATAAGTGAATTATTTACAAATTACTTTTAGACACACCCTGCCATGTAATTTGATAAAACAACAATCATTTAATTATTAGCTAAAGTAGAAATAATGAAAAGTCTTATCATATATAATGTGCTTCTCATTCTCAGTGCGCCACTGTATTGCAGGGTTGGGCCATGTATTGGGCCCATCTCTTCTTTGTTTTCATTATATCTTCACCAATAAACAAAAACAAGAAAATAAATCTAACATTTCAATTGAATTTTACATTAACTATTTTTATTTAATATTTAATTAAAACAATTAATTTTAAAATTTGAATTTAATTACTATGCACTGTCAGTATAAAATGATGTAATATAACTTTTAAAATAGTTATTATAAAAGTGAAAAAAAGTTTAGAAACATTGTAGAATTTGTATGCCGCCCATACATAATCTATTTCCTCATAGTAATCATGCATATTCAGTACAAAATATTTTTTAGCGTTCTCCAATCATAAATACATTGTGGACAAAATATCATCATTGGTAGGATGGTCCACTTTAGAAACTCTAGATATAATTGTTCCCTTAAAATTTTGATTTTTAATGCAACAATAATTCATAGATATAAATTTTATCTCTATAATTTAAAACAAAGGTAAAAGTAGTTTATAATATGAATATTATTTTTATTAATAAGGTATTTTTTAAGAATAAAATCACCAAATTTTAAACTAGATTATATTTTAAATATGGTAATTGACATTAAATATTATCTTAAAGAAATTTAAATCAAAAAGAGGTTTTAAAAGTAAATCTTTCTACATCTTCGACTAAAGTTTGTTTTAATACGCTCAACAACACACTGATTTATAGTTAAGATTAAAGATAATTTAAGCAGTCCTTTAATAAAGGAATCAAGACTTGGAAGTAGACATACATACCTCATATAGCCATGGAAATTTGAAATAAAAATACATATATTGTCCCACAAATTAAAATACTAAAACTCTGTAATTAATATTTGACATTTTTTTAAATAGTCAATGAAATTCTTATAACAGTAGAGTTTTATTTCTTACCATTAAAAATAGAAAAATGAAAAACGATAATCAATATTATATGTTGAATATAGTACAAAACAAATAGTTTTAAAAATAATAAAACATTGTAATAATTTTTTTATCTATTTATATTATTTTCTATTTTTCTATTTCATATATGGGGACTTAAAATGAGAACACATATATTGTCCCACAAATAAAAATATTAAAATTCTGTAACTAATATTTGACATTTTCTTTAAAATAGTCAATGAAATTCTTATAGTGCGAAAACACTATATTTAGTTTTATTTCTACATAAGTAGAGAGAAAGATATAAAAAATGAATATTATATGTTGAAAATAGTATAAAAAATAATTTAAAAAAATAATAAAACATTATAATATATTTTATGTATTTATATTATTTTCTATTTTATATCTCATAGCTTTTACTAAATTATATAATTTTTAAAATACTTTTTTCTATTTTTATTTTTAATCGATTTCGCTCCTGAAAACTAAACAGGAATTAAAAACTTACCAAATATCCTTTAAAGTAACACATAAAACATATATCTCTTTCTTTCTTTGGACATAAATTCGTACAAATTTTCTTAATATGTACAACTAATAAAATATAAAAGACTACTATAATAATTTAGGATTCATACATCCCCTTATCCAGTGAAGGATTTTTGTCCAAAAAAAGCTTTCTTCTTTTCTTTTGGAATCTTATTTTATTTCATTATTCTATTTTTGCATTTTGTATAATACTACTATTATGTGAGTATATGAGCAGTGAAGTCAAGGGCTCAAAGGACAAGCACCACATTCATTAATTAGTAGGAACATCATTATTACTATCAATATACTATCATTGTCATCATGTTGGTTGTTATCAGCAGGACAAATATTATAATTTTTTAGCTTTTTAATAATTGTAAGGACATGTTAACACCATATTTTTAATAAAAAAATATAAAAATGAAATCAAAGTTAATTTATATATAAATTTTCTCATATAACTTTATAAATTTGTTAATAAACATAAACTAATTTTAAATTATAAAAAACAATTGTCTTTCTTTATAGATTATTCTTATAAAGGTAGTCATAAATGCGAGAAACATTGCTCAGTAAAAAAAAAGTTATTCGAACAATAAAACACTTTCAGTGCAAAACATGTATTTCTTATTGTAAAAGAAGTATTTTGAGAATATTAAATTTGAAGAACACCGGTGGAATATGCTAAAATATTAATTTAACGTGTTTGTTGTTTTTTTTTTTTTTTTTTTTAAATTAGATTTAGTTGTAAACAACTGTCATGATGTTAGAGAAATTATTGTGAATAACTGTATATTTGAAGGCAAGTATAATAATAAGATTAATTATGTGTTTGGGTTAAAATATTTAATAAGATTTTTTTTTGTTACCATATATTTAATAAGATTAATTACCGTTTTGTATTAAAATATTAATTATCCTGTTATAATTTTTAGGAGAGTTTATGAAACCATTTAAAAAAACACCGCCCAAACTTATAATACTGGTTTTAATCATTTAATTTATTTATTAAATAGTTTTATATTTGATCGTTAGAGAAAGAAAAAAAGACAAGACATACTTATATCCAATTTGACTCGAGTTAAAGTTGCTACTTTGTAGTTTAATATTATGTTCGCTTTATCGTAATCTTGTTATAATAACGTTGGTTGAATTAGTTTATATTGATTTTTTTTAACTTAAATATATTAACTATAGAATATCATTCTTTATTTATAATTTTTTAAATAAATATGTATTTTATTTTAACTTTTCTATGAATAAACATATAAAATTAAAATAAAATAATAAAAAACTTGGTAATTTGCTATATTTCCATGATGGAAACTAGGGAAGAGAAAATCCTAGAGTACTCATTCAACTCAAATTAAAATTCTCTTGAGATAAATTATTAGTAATGAAAATCTAAAATTGCATAAGATTCACAACAATAAGTTAGGAAAAGAAAAAATTATAGGTTGTTTTATCCACCATAAAAAAAATCGAAATAACATAAATAAAATCTGTATGTAACGATAAAAAATCTATATATAATAATTTTACATACGAATTTAAATACAAATGAGAATTTGTATGTAAGTTTATACGGAATTATTTCATATATAACGAATATCTTTTATTTTTTTTAACTTTCCTATTATTTCTCTGTCCTACTTTTTTTTTTATTATTATTATATCTAATTTTTAAGATTATTTTATTAATATTTTAGGTAATTTTATTAATATTAACAACATTTTTAACAAACTATACCAAGTGGCGAAGTAGGATTCCAACCCAAGTCCCACATACAATTACAAGCTCAATTTCCCACACAATGTAATTAACTAAAGCATGTTTGGCTAGTGAGTTATTTATATTATTCTCATTTATTGTTATTCTATTATGGTTCTTTGTTTTGATAGTTTAAATGTTTAACGTAATTTTAATACATACATGGTATATTGAGAAGAATCACCAACATTTTGCATTACATGATCAAATATGGTAGAATGTACTTTAACATGGGACAAAATCCACGACACAGGAGAGTTAGCTTGTAGCATCACATATAATGAATTCGTTTACACCAGACGTCCACATATTGTATGGGCAAGCCACAGACACTTAGGTTTTGTATTATAATTTTAGCAATTATATTGTACAAAAATTTTAACTATTATATATTAGATATTCTTATGATTTGTTGTGTTAACTTTATATGAATATTTTTACTATTAAAAAGAACCTTTGTATTAAATAAATTATTTGTATTTAAAATACAAAAATGACCCTTTAAAATTAATTTTATTTGAAATTAATTATAAAAAAATAAAAAATAAAAAAATAATGTATTCTGAACTGTAAATTCTAAAATACATATTTTATATTATAGATTATGTATTTCAAAATATATCTTTTATAATTCGAAATGTATTTTTTAGATCATATGGGGTACTTTCTTTAATTGTGGAGGTGCAGAACGTAAAGGCCCAACCATAACACACTCCCACAACCCAAACTATCCTCATGAACAACACATCACGCAACCCTCAGGACAAAGACATTGATAGAAGATGCCCAATATCCATTGATTTCAAAGACCCACTTTGATAATTAGCATACCCACACAATTCAAGAAAAATTATTATATATTATAAATGTAACATATAATCGATTTATATATATATAATATTATACGTTAACTTTATAAAATATAATCCATTATATAAATATATAATCGATTATTAACTAAATTTATAATATTATCATAATATATTATATAATTAAATTATTTGTTTTATAAATTTATTTTAATTATTATTATAATTTTTAATTTCCTTATTATTATTTTTATAATTTTATTAAAATGATTATTATTAATAGAAATTTATTCTCTCTGCCAATTCTCACAAATCTTTGTTGAAAAGAAGGAGTACATTTTGTTTTATCGTTTTTCACGTTTTATTAATATTTTATTTTTCATTTTTTCAACTTTCACTTTATTTAATCCGTCGTCGCAAATTCATCTGGTCATAAAAAAAACTAGATTGCTTCTTCCTGCACCTTCCTATCTTCATCCTGCATCTTTATAAAAATTTATATTTTCAAAAAAGCCTTATTAAACAGACTTAAATACAGGTTGAATGTACATTTTAGATTCTGTAATATGAGAAATCACTGGTTGCAAAATCTGGAATTTTTTTTATTGAAAATTAAAATTCTAGCTTAATCTATTATCAAATATGTTGGTAAATCTAAAATAAAAATTTGTCTTATGGATTATATTTTTTAAATTTTAATTCTAAAATTATTTTTATATTCTGAAATAAACTGATTCGGAAGCTAAAAAAAATACATTTTATATTATATAATTTAAAAAGTATTTTTAGATTTAAAAATGACAGATCTGAAAATAACTTTTTGAATTTGGAAATGACTTCTAAATTATATAATTTAAATGATATTTTCAAATTGTATAATTTGAAAGTCATTTTCAAACTTTAAAAATCATTTTTAAATCTCGAAAATCATTTTTAGATCTAAAAATATTTTTTTGAATCATATAATCTAAAATGTTTTTTTTTTACAAACGTTATCTTCATATGTATAGTATAAAATGACCAAGATATTAAAATCATTTTGCTAGCTTTATTTAGATTTATTTAAGGTATTTTATTATTTTCAGATTTTCTATGGAAGTACCCGAAAAAAATATCAAAGTGTAGGAAGAAGCAGTCGAAAAACTATGGGATGCAAACCCAAAAACTCTTTTTTGTCAAACCCTAACTTTTTTTTTCTTATCCTCTCTGGTCGTGGACCTCTTTGTGTTGTTTATATGAGCTTTATGCGTATTTCGGTAAGGATGTCTTCGTTCCTAACAAAATTAGGAACTAAATTTTGTTTAAGCTAAAATAGAGAATGTTGTTGTTTCATATAAATTTTAGGTTTCATTTTAGTTATCTGAATTTAAAAGGTTTAATTTCAATCCCTTGGATCCATTTGATTAGTTAAAATACATAGTACTGAATTACACAAACATAATTGTCATATGTTTTATTTAAAAAAGAAAAAATCACGGAACAACTCTATACAGCTTGAATTTGGTCGTAAAAAAAAAATTAAAAAAGAGAACAACGGGGAAGAGAGTAAATTTGGGTATTAATGAATGGTTTGACCATGGAAAATAATGAAAAAGAGAAGAGATATAGGCATGAAGATTAGAAGAGCAATAATGGTTTATCCGGGAAAAAACTAGTTAATAAATTATTTTATAACAAATAAATTAACTAAGAACAGATAACTCCCTAATTTATAAATTTTGAACTAATGAAATAATTATTTAAGTTATAAGTATTTGGTAAAACTACCTTGTAAAATAATATAATTTTATAAATTTTATTACATAAATAAAATTTTTGTTTTCTTGAAAATATATTACTTTGTAATAACATAATTTTACATTTTTTTGTAATATTTTTTATTAAAATATTTTAATATTTTCTTTATTTTTTAAAAGTTGTTGAATGAGTCATTTTATCTAATGAGTATTAATTTTATGTAATGTTTATTTATTTTATATATTAAAATATTATGAACAATACATCTATAATAAATAATATATTTGTTATTAAATAAAGGACGAACTTACTATAGAAGTATAATTTAAATTTGACTTAATTTCATACAATCGAAATTGATAAAATAGGGTTTGGATTTTCCTATATAGTATACATATATTTGTAGTTGTTATAAGATCTCTAATACACTCATTCATGCCTAATAAAATTTGAGTGACCTAATATCATTTAAAAAAAATAAAATTTAAATGTAATTCAATATCACAAAATTTAATAATATAAGATTTGCTCTAGTTATATATGATCTCCAACAATAAAATAACTTATCACTTCATGTTTAATATAATAATATAAATCATATTAATATAATTGATCTTATTGTTTTCTACTTCTTTGAGTTTAGAAAAACTTCCCGTCAAATGTGGACTTCCTTGAGCGGTGTTGGGGAAGAGGAATTTTTTTTCTTTGTTTCAATTGTTATGAAGGGGTTGAAATACCGTTTTATCAAAATTCCTCAATGAACAAATAAACAAGAACATTAAGCCTAAGCCATTCTAAACGTTTTTGCTATTCTATAATATTATAGATGCAGGTTACATACTAATTATTTAAAATACAGAAGTTCATGGCACAATACAATTAAATTGAAAGTGAAATAAATACTTTTACATACTTACTTCAATCAACCAACCGCAACCACAATTTTAAAATTCCAACCGCAGACTGAACTTCCTTTGCAAATCTTTCAAAAACTGTGTTTGAAATGAAAGAGTGAAAGGATGGCAAAGTGATGAGAAATGAAAGAAGAACGTAGAGTAAAAAAAAATTGAACAATAGTCACGATTGATGGCACACCTAAAGCAAGGATATGGATGCCTTTAAAATGAATTTCAAATCTTTTGCTCACCCTATTCATCACCATGCTCACACTATTCATCAGCATGCGTTCTCAGATTCTTACAGGCACATGTGATTTCTGAGAAAAATGAAAGAAATCTATAAAGTAGTCTGTGTGCATCCTTCGGCAAAAATAAAGTGCATCCTGCTGCAAAAATAAAGCACGCATAGTTGTAGATATTCAAATATCCAGACCTACTCATGTGAAGAAGCATACAAAGGACAAATGAAATCGCGGAAGAGGGGAGAGATATTAGAACAACTGAAATCTTTCCCCTTGCATACAATTTCTTTACATAGTTAAAAAGAAATTGATTACGGTTGGATTGAGTTTAGTTGTTATGTGTCCCACATTCATCGATCTCAAATACTTATTTTAGACGCATGAATGAAAATTTGAAAATGCATGTAAAGACATAATAGGTTACTGTTTCGGAGTCAATACTTTTCTAAATGATTTGAAAGAGCATCAATTGAAAAACATTGAATGAATTGAAAGAACATCAATTGAAAAACATGAAAAACCGCGACAGGGATTTCAAGCACTACAGTTTATAATTCAAAATTTAAAAATTTAGTAGAATGATTCCGTAAAAAATTCGTATTAATTAATGTTCACATGCAAGACTTTAAATATTTCCAGTCCATTCTCTCAGTTTAACAAAAATTCACTCCATTCTCTCAGTTTAAAAAATATTCACCATTTGGTAATGGCTTCGTGGGGGTGTCGGAGGAAGTTCAACATTTCATGACGATGAGCCTATAATCCGAGATATGGTTCATGATTTTAGTGAAGATGATGAGCACGATAATCCTATTCCAACATCATCGACACATCCTAATCAATCCTTCACTAGAGCTGCTCAAAGTATTCAGTTCGAGTTATGTAAACGCATGTGTTTTCACACAAAAGAGGCAACTCTATCAGCTATAAAAGAATATCACATTGACCAAGGTTGCAAATGTCTGGTCGTCGAGTCCAAGCCAGATAGGTATGTCGCAAGATGCATACATTATGGAAACGGATGTCAATGGCGACTGCGGGCTTCTTTCAGCAAAATTTGTCAATAGTGGGAAATAAAAAAAATTGAAGCCTCTCATACGTGCTTAACTATGGTTCTATCTCAGGACCACATCAATTTGGACTCAACACAAATTGCTTCGATTGTGGCTAATTTAGTGAAGACAAATCCATCAATTCCTGTTAAAAGTTTGATTGTTGAAATCCGAAATCACCACAGCTACTCGGTGTCATGCAAGAAAGCTTGGAAGGCAAACCAAAAGGCTCTTGCAATGCAATTCAGAGACTGGGAGGAATCGTATAACCATCTTCCAAGATGGTGGCAAGCTCTTCAAGAATCACTTCCAGGGACTATTTTCCAATACACCGTTCATCTGATTGTAGTTGATGGTGTCGAGGATGACTCCACTTGCACCCTAGATCAGGTATTTTGGGCGTTCAAGCCTTGTATTGACGACTTCAACTATTGCAAACCTATAGTCCAAGTAGATGGCACATTCCTAGCTGGCAAATATCACGACACTTTGTTGACAACAATAACTCAAGATGGAAACTGAAACATATTTTCAGTTGCCTTTGCCATAGTTGAAGGAGAAACAAAAGAAGCAATGATATGGTTCTTCAAGTTATTGCGTGAATATATCACTCCTCAACCAAATATTTGCCTAATCACTGACAGAGGGGCAACCATTCTGTCAGCATTGCAATCTCCAGATGTTACCTGGGAAGAAGATGGCCTTTCCTCAGTCTTTTGCATACGACACATTGCTTCCAACTTCAACAAGAAGTTCAAAAACGCTGAGTTGAAACGATAATTAATCAATATCAGTATGTTTCCTTTCTTTATTTTGAAATACACTATTCAATTCTTGACCTTATTTATTTTCTCACGTTGTCACAGTGTATGAAATGAAACAACCAACTATCATGGCCAAATTATCTACAATGCGATTAGAATTCCAACAAGCAGGGGTCTTGGATCGATCAAATACCATTGGAAAAATGGACACAAGCATTTGATGGGGGCAAGAGGTTTAGCCATATGACAACAAACCTGGCAGAATGCATAAACTCCATTTTGAGAGTGGATATATGCTCTTGTGAAGACAACATTTGAAATAATAAAAGATTGGTTTGTTCAACGAGCAACAAAGGCTGATTTCATGATACGAGCAGGTCACATATATCCCGAAGATATTATTACCATCCTACGAAAAAATGAACAACAATCTGTTATGTGCCATGTTCAAAGATATGACCGCCAAAACTCCGAGTTTGATGTTAAGGAGATGGCCACTCCCCAACGATGCCGACCTATGTCTTTCACAGTTAAATTAAATGAATGGTGGTGTGATTATGGAGAATTTCAAGCTCTTAGACTACCTTGTGCACATGTGATTGCAGTTTGTTCATATAGCCATTTAGATTTCAAAATGTTTGTTGCCCCTATGTACACCCTCACAACATTTTCGAGCCCTATGAGATACAATTCCATCTAATTCAAAATCAAGATTATTGGTCTCCTTACACAGATCCAGATTTTATACCCAACCTTGACTTGAGACGAAGCGAATCTGGAAGACCCGTTACTACTCGAATAAATAACGAAATGGATGAACTAGTTCCAAATAGACCAAAAAAATGTAGTTATTGTCGTAATGAGGGTCACAATAGGGGAAATTGTCCTTATAGACCGTAATTATTTGATTTGATCTATTATTTTTATTTAGTTAGTTTGGTTACCTCCACATCAAATATTTAACCACTTAGTCATTATTTTTCTTTCATGTCAAATTATTAATTTGTTTATCATAATTAAAAATAATTAATATTATAAATTTACACATCTTATAATAAAAGTAATATTAATATTATAAATAATTTTTCTAATTTTTAATATTATAAAAATATTATTTTCAATTTTTTAAAACTACTATAAGGATACTTATATTATAATATAAAAAAATGTTAAAAAATACTTTTAATATTTAATTTTTTCAATTTTTGAACTTTTCATTTGTAGTATTTAATTTTTTATTTTCTAATATTTAAATTAAAACGTGTATTATTTAATTTTCATCATAAACAACTTCTTTAATATATGCATGAACAAATATCGTGAAAGCAGGATGAGATCTCAATTATTATTTAATTGAAATTGTATTTGTGGGATAAGATTTCAATTAATAATTATGACTTAATTGAAATCGTATTTGTGGGCTAAGTTTTTAATTAATTTGCTCACTTTGAAATTGTATCCCAAGAGACACGATTTGCCTATTTTGGTAATTAATTTTTTTTTCCATTTTGGAAATTATGGACAAAAATTACACTAATGAAGGAAATTTGCACATAAAATCAATGAACAAATAAACAAGAACATTAAGCTTAAGTCATTCTAAACGTTTCAACTATCCTTTACATGCTAATCATTTAAAACGCAGAAGTCCATGACACAATACAATTAAACTGAAAGTGAAATAAATATTTTTACATACTTACTTCAACCAACCAACTGCAACCACATTTTTAAAATCTCAACCGCAGAGGATGAACTTCCTCTGCAAATCTTTCAAAAACAAATGAAAGAGTGAAAGGATGGCAAAGTGATGAGAAATGAAAGAAGAACGTAGAGTAAAAAAAATTTGAACAATAGTCATGATTGATGGTGCAGCTAAAGCAAGGGTATGGACGCCTTTAAATTGAATTTCAAATCTTCTGCTCACCCTATTCATCACCATGCTCACACTATTCATCACCATGTGTTCTTAGATTATTGCAGGCACATGTGATTTCTGAGAAAAATGAATGGAATCTATAAAGTAGTCTGTGTGCATCCTACTGCAAAAATACAGTGCATCCTGTTGCAAAAATAAAGCACACATAGTTGTAGATATTCAAATGTCCAGATCTACTCACGTGAAGAAGCATACAAAGCACAAATGAAATCGTGGAAGAGGGGAGAGATATTAGAACAACTGAAATCTTCCCCTTGCATACGATTTCTTTACATAGTTAAAAAAAAAATTGATTACGGTTGGATTGAGTTTAGTTGTTATGTGTCCCACATTCATCAATCTAAAATACTTACTTTAAATGCATGAATGAAAATTTGAAAATGCATGTAAAGACACAATAGGTTACTGTTCTAGAGTCAATTGAAAAAGCATCAATTGAAAAACATGAAAAACTGCGACTGGGATTACAAGTACTATAGTCTATAATTCAAAATTTAAAAATTTAGTAGAATGATTCCGTAAAACATTCGTATAAATTAATGTTCACATGCAAGGCTTTAAAACATTTCCAGTCCATTGACTCAGTTTAACAAAAATTCACTCCATTCTCTCAGTTTAAAAAATATTCACCATTTGGTAATGGCTTCGTGGGGTGTCAGAGGAAGTTCAACATTTCATGACGATGAGCCTATAATCCGAGATATGGTTCATGATTTTAGTGAAGATGATGAGCACGATAATCCTATTCCAACATCATCGACACATCCTAATCAATCATTCACTAGAGCTGCTCAAAGTATTCAGTTTGAGTTATGTGAATGCATGTGTTTTCACACAAAAGAGACAACTCTATCAGCTATAAAAGAATATCACATTGACCAAGGTTACAAATTTGTGGTCGTCAAGTCCAAGTCAGATAGGTATGTCGCAAGATGCATACATTATGAAAACGAATGTTAATGGCGACTACGGGCTTCTTTCAGCAAAATTTGTCAATAGTGGGGAATAAAAAAAATTGAAGCCTCTCATACGTGCTTAACTATGGTTCTATCTCAGGACCACATCAATTTGGACTCAACACAAATTGCTTCTATTGTGGCTAATTTAGTGAAGACAAATCCATCAATTCCTGTTAAAAGTTTGATTGCTGAAATCCAAAATCACCACGGCTACTCGGTGTCATACAAGAAAGCTTGGAAGGCAAAACAAAAGGCTCTTGCAATGCAATTCGGAGACTGGAAGGAATCGTATAACCATCTTCCGAGATGGTTGCAAGCTCTTCAGGAATCACTTTCGGGGACTATTGTCCAATACACCGGTCATCCGACTGTAGTTGATGGTGTCAAGGATGACTCCACTTGCATCCTAGATCGGGTATTTTGGGCGTTCAAGCCTTGTATTGACGACTTCAACTATTGTAAACCTATAGTCCAAGTAGATGGCACATTCCTGACTGGAAAATATCACGACACTTTGTTGACAACAATAACTCAAGATGGAAACCTACACATATTTCCACTTGCCTTTGCCATAGTTGAAGGAGAAACAAAAGAAGCAATGATATGGTTCTTCAAGTTATTGCGTGAATATGTCACTCCTCAACCAATTATTTGCCTAATCACTGATAGAGGGACAACCATTTTGTCAGCATTGCAATCTCCAAATGTTCCCTAGGAAGAAGACGGCCTTTCCTTAGTCTTTTGCATAAGACACTTTGCTTCCAACTTCAACAAGAAGTTCAAAAATGCTGAGTTGAAGCGACAATTAATCAATATCGGTACGTTTCCTTTCTTTACTTTTAAATACACTATTCAATCCTTGACCTTATTTATTTTTTCACATTGTCACAACGTATGAAATGAAACAACCAACTGTCATGGCCAAATTATCTGCAATGCGATCAGAATACCAGCAAGCAGTGTCTTGGATCGATAAAATACCGTTGGAAAAATAGACACAAGCATTTGATAGGGGCAAGAGGTTTGGCCTTATGACAACAAACCTGGCAGAATGCATAAACTCCATTTTGAGGGTGCCTGATCACTTCCGATATCTGCTATTGTGAAGACAACATTTGAAACAATAAAAGATTAGTTTGTTCAAAGAGCCACAAAGGCTGATTGCATGATACGAGTAAGTCACATATATCCTGAAGATATTACTTCCATCCTATGAAAAAATGAACAACAATCTGTTATGTACCATGTTCAAAGATATGACCGCCAAAACTCCGAGTTTGATGTTAAGGAGATGGCCACTCCTCAACGACACCGACCTATGTCTTTCATAGTCAAATTAAATGAATGGTGGTGTGATTGTGGAGAATTTCAAGCTCTAAGACTACCTTGTGCACATGTGATGGTAGTTTGTTCATATAGCCATTTAGATTTCACAATGTTTTTTGCCCTGTCTACACCCTCTATAACATTTTCAAGGCCTATGAGATACAATTCCATCTAGTTCAAAATCAAGATTATTGGTCTCCTTACACGGACCCAAATTTTATACCCAACCCCGACTTGAGATGAATCGAATCTGGAAGACCAGTTACTACTCGAATACATAACGAAATGGATGAACCAGTTCCAAATAGACCAAAAAAATGTAGTTATTGTCGTAATGAGGGCCACAATAGGAGAAATTGTCCCTATAGACCGTAATTATTTGATTTAATCTATTATTTTTATTTTGTCAGTTTGGTTACCTCTACGTCAAATATTTAATTACTTAGTCATTATTTTTCTTTCATGTCAAATTATTAATTTGTTTATCATAATTAAAAATAATTAATATTATAAAATTACACATCTTATAATAAAAGTAATATTAATATTATAAATAATTTTTCTAATTTTTAATATTATAAAAATATTATTTTCAATTTTGTAAAACTACTATAAAGATACTTATATTATAATATAAAAAGAATTTTAAAAATATTTTTAATATTTAATTTTTTCAATTTTTGAACTTTTTATTTGTAATATTTAATTTTTTATTTTCTAATATTTAAATATTTAAATTAAAACGTGTATTATTTAATTTTCATCGTAAACAGTTTTTTTTTAATACACGCATGAATAAATATCGTGAAAGCTGGATGATATTTTAATTATTATTTAATTGAAATCCTATTTTTGAGATAAGATTTTAATTAATAATTATGACTTAATTGAAATAGTATTTGTAAGCTAAGATTTTAATTAATTTCCTTACTTTGAGATATCGTATCCAAGAGACACCATTTGCTATTTTTTTTTTCTATTTTAGAAATTATGGACAAAAATTACATCAATGAAGGAAATTTGGCAAGAAACTGATCATACCTGAAATATTTCACAATATGAGAATATTTGGCCTGCAATTTGTCAGAAATATGTCCTATTATTATTAGCTCTGTGAGTCACTTTTAACTTAGAGATTTTAAACCCCTAACTCTTTGGCCAATAACATTGCTGAACTAGTATGGTTTGGTGTCCTTAAAAACAATTCTTACTTAACTGTTTTATAAAAGAAAAAAGTAGGAGTAAAAATACAAGGAAGATGAATTGAGGAAAAAAAAGTTGGTAATAAAAATTATTATTTCTTAATCCAACTCAAATTTAACTTAATGGATAAATTTAACTAATTAAATCTAAACTAAATGAATGATATTGTTATAAGAAAACTCATTTTACTAAAAATAATTGTAAAAAAATCTGATGATAAATAACTATTATAGACAATTTCGCAACCCTCAGAAAATGCGGCTTAATAAATATAAAATTTTATCTTTTGATAACTTTATCAATAACTTATTTTAACTATAATCTATTCAAGGTCACTAACAACATTAGGATGTGATTATATTTATTCTAAAAAAAATAATTATTACAATTTTTTTTAATAAAAGAATAAATGATCATCGAATATTTAACAAGCATATTTTAAGCCACCCAAAATTAAGATGATAATTGAGTTTTGACCCAGTCAAAAGATTAATACAAATAACAAATTTAATCTATAGAAATAACTTTTTAATCTTGATACATTTAATAATTAAATGCATAAATTTTTTTATTAAAATTTATTTAGAAGACATTCAAATTATATTTCAAATACTATCCAGAATATGAATACATTATTTAAAATCAAGTATTAATTATTTTAAAAGCCATAAGAAAGTATTTACCTTAGATTCGAATAACGTAAAACTAGGATAATACTAATTTAGTTTTGACAATAGCATGAAATGTAAAATATCTTGGTCTCTAAGGCTATATAATAAGAAGAATCAAAAGGTGTAAAACGGGAAGATAATGATGTAGATTTATAGAAACATAAAATCAAGGAGAGAATCTTAGATTTGGATTTGGAAAGATAGAATGATGAAATGGTGCGTAGCCTATAAATTTGAGTGAGCACGTTGTAGTAGGAGAGAGAAAACAAAGGAAGGGTTTTGTTGATTGAAGCAGAGAGAGAGAGATGGCGAGAGGAGAGAGAGAAGAGACGGAGAGTGGCGCGTCGTTGCCGTCGGTGGGTACCGACGCCAAGAAGCGGAGAGTGACGTATTTCTACGAACCCTGCATCGGCGACTACTACTACGGCCAAGGACACCCAATGAAGCCGCACCGCATTCGCATGGCCCACAACCTCATCGTACACTACGGTCTCCACCGCCGAATGCAGGTCAACCGCCCCTTTCCCGCGGCGGAGGAGGACATCGGCCGCTTCCATTCCGATGACTATGTCGAGTTCCTGTCCTCCGTTTCGCCGCAAATCCTGTCCGAGAACTCCCACTCCCACTACCGCCAGCTCAAGCGCTTCAACGTGGGGGAGGATTGCCCGGTCTTCGACGGTCTCTTCGACTTCTGTCGCGCCTCCGCTGGCGGCTCCATCGGCGCCGCCGTCCGCCTCAACCGCGCCGACGCTGACATCGCCATCAACTGGGCCGGCGGCCTGCACCACGCCAAGAAGGCCGAGGCGTCCGGCTTCTGCTACGTCAACGACATTGTTCTCGGCATTCTTGAACTTCTCAAAGTTCATAGGGTATTTTTATTATCTGTTTTATCAACGCAATTAAGTAGGATCGATTTGGACTTAATTTTACTCTGAACCTCAACCAATCCAACCCTTATATTTTCAAATTAAACACCTTTTTAGTACATACATGAAGAGAGTCTAGGTGCGTGTTTGGTTTCGGGTTAGATTGTCTAGAATCACATTGAAACGTTAAGTTATTGAGATCAGGTAAATTTTTGCGTGTTTGGCTCCTTGTTGAGAAATTGATTCTGGGTCTAGGGTTGATTATGAGATGTTGCAACTGTAGGTAGCTGTTGGGTTGGAGAGAAATTTTTCGTACCAAGTTTCACTACCAATTTGTTTTTTTGATAAAAACATCTAGACATAAATCACATGGCTTCAATTTTAACCAAATTCAACTTCATTCAAAATCAATTTTGCCCTAAAATCATATCAATTTTAGTGAATGTGGGGACTCAAAGCTGAATTTTCAGATATTTTGTGGAACTATAAACATATTTTATCCTTTAAATTTTCTGAAGTTTTTCTCTATGTGAAAATCAAAATGGTGATTTTACTTTTACAAAAACTGCTTCTCAGTTACTTGTTAGTGTTTGTTTTGTTAACTGTATTAGAGTTAATTTTCCTTTGTTCCTTTTCTGACTATATTTTTCATGCTATGTGTTGTTTGGTGATGGTCAGCGTGTGCTGTATATTGATATTGATGTTCACCATGGAGATGGGGTCGAGGAGGCATTTTACACTACTGATAGGGTCATGACAGTGTCATTTCACAAGTTTGGGGATTTTTTCCCAGGAACTGGGCACATTAAAGACATTGGAGTGGGTGCTGGAAAGAATTATTCTCTAAATGTCCCACTCAATGATGGATTGGATGATGAGACTTTCCGGGCTCTGTTTCGCCCCATCATTCAAAAAGTCATGGATGTTTATCAACCGGATGCAGTTGTTCTTCAGTGTGGTGCTGACTCCTTGTCTGGTGACCGGTTGGGATGCTTCAATTTGACTGTTAAGGGTCATGCAGATTGCCTTCGTTTCCTTAGATCATTCAATGTTCCTCTAATGGTATTGGGTGGGGGAGGATATACAGTTCGGAATGTTGCTCGTTGCTGGTGTTATGAGGTCCCTTTCTGTACCTACTTGGTTGGAATTGTGAATGGTTTTTGTTATGGCCTAATAATGATACTTATTTATTACCATTTTGCACTTTCTTTGTTGTAGACTGCGGTGGCAGTAGGAGTGGAGCCTAATCCGAAGTTGCCTTACAATGAATATTATGAATATTTTGGTCCCGACTATACTCTTCATCTCGAGCCATCCAACATGGAAAACCTAAACACAACCAGGGATCTGGAAAAAATTCGGTGAGTTTACATTAATTGCTTTTTCTCTTGCATCACTATTCATGATTCTGATTTCAATTCTGGTTTAGGAAAAAATCTGGCCATGAATGAATATTAGTTAATACTTGTGAATCTAATTTGTCAGATGCACTATATTTTTCAGTAGCTAAGTCACATCTTTTCTGCAAATACAATGCTTCAACTTTCCATAATCTTATAAATAATTGCATACGCCTGAACAAGTTTTAGTTTAGACCTGGAATATGGCCCTTTCGGTTGTTGGATTGTTGTTCTAGAAGTCAAATATCTAAAGCCACTTAGCAAGTTGCCTCTCCTTTGTGCCTTGGCCAGGGAGGCTAGTGCTGAACTTGAGCAGGATTATAGCATCCATTTTCTCATGCATATAGTGGCTATACAAGTCTGTCCTATTTTTGTTTTGGGAGGTTGGTTAACATTGGGAAGTGGTTATAAGTTACAATTTTAGATTATCATCTATGCCCAAATGCCTTTTCTTGTCAACCAGCAGACCTGTCATGGAGCTTTCCACCTTTAGATTGCAATATATACTGAGTTTGTTGTGAAAGTAGCTCAAAGCCAATTGAGCAATAACCAAGGTCAAAAGCTGCTTCCCATCAATGGTTGGGGAGCCTGCTTCGAATCCCCCCTCCCTAGTAGTAGATGCTATCACCCTAGGGATTAAAAAAAAAGAATTCTATTTTATCAATGTTTAAGTTTTAGCTAGGTATATGCACAGTAATAGTTAAATTAAATGTTTATGGGAGATTTCCTGTTCTTGGTAATCTAGCCTTGTAGTGCTTCAGCATCTAACTTGGAGCTAAAATTGATTAAGGTATTGTTTTAATTGATTTTTCAGGACTGCATTACTGGAACAACTTTCCAGGCTTCCCCATGCACCGAGTGCACCTTTTCAAACAACACCATCAATCATACAAGTTCCTGAAGAGGTTGTTATTCTAATTAGTTGTCCATAATGTTACTCTTCCTTTTTCTTTCTTGTTTGATTTTAATTAGTAAATGGTTTCAGGAAGAGGAACACATGGATATCAGACCAAAACGTCGCATATGGAGTGGTGAAGATTTTGATTCTGATAACGATGATGACATGGCTAGTTCAAAGAACTCTGTTTTAACTGCCCAAACGAGGTTAGGGTTGAATATTGTTTTAAAGCAAATAGTAAATAAATCCATTTGGTTTATCACTTTTATAATACGAGGGTAGGTATGTTATGGGTTTGTGAGACTGTAACCTTCTATGTAGCCTGAAAGCCCTGGCCTCACTTTTGATTGAAGTTTTTGCTAGATAGTGCAGTGCTCTTTAGGCTTCAGTCTCACTGTGACAACTTACTTTAGTCATATAGCAACATGAAAAAACTTCTATTGATCTTCATGGGCACTCTGCGGTTATAAATAATCTTTGACGTCTTTCTATGTATTAAAAATCTTAAGTGACATCTTTATTTTCCATCATTTCGAACTTAATGATACCTGATACTTGAACCTAAAAGTACAACCAAGCTATGTCATCCGGAGAAAAGAATGCTTTTGAGGATATTTTTTTTCAAATGTCCTTGGTAAGCACAACCAAACTAGATAAAACAAGGATTCGAGGTTGAGTACACTTATCCTTTTAAGGATGTCCTTAGTCTTGCCTCTAGGAGATCTAACATTAGAAGCTATTTCATCATAAGATATCTTACTACTTTAATACAGGTAAACACACAAAGGCTAGATAAAACAAGGATTTAAGGTTGAATCTTGATGTAAACTTATCCTTATAGGAAGGTCTTTAGTGTTGTCTCTAGTTTTTCTCATCATATTGCTTGGATACAAGTCACGGAGACTCCTTCCATTTCTTAAACAGAAAGTGCTCATATTCTTGAAGTCAATGTCATTGGGAGATTAAGAATAGATTGGGATTAATTTAGATACTGAAAACCAAAACTACCATTAGTTCATGTTTAATTGCCTGGCCACTGTATCAACATACTTATGTTTAATTACATAAATCATATGTTAATTAAGAGAATATATTGTTGAATTGGGCATAACAAATGAGTGTGATTACGTTTGTTTTCCTTTGTTGAAAATTAAGAATTATGTACTGTATGCAGCAGCAGGTGTGGTGCAGATGCGATGGACGAAGATTAAAGCAGAAGGACATTGATCTTGATGCTGATAGAAGAGAGGAAGTGTTAAATTAGTGGGAAGCTGATTGGTGTTCGAACCATATCATAATACATATATTGTCTCCACTTAGTAGATGAAAATAGTTTATATACAGAGTAGGAATCAGTGTTGCCAAATGATGGTCTGTGTGGGGTGGTGGCCCTGTTTGTAAGGCCAGGTTTTCATTTTCTACAACATTCACCCCCAAAAATAACTTTAAATTTTTTTTTAAAAAAAAAGTATATATACAGAATTCCCTGTTTATCTTTATAGCTTATGTCTATTTTTATAACTTAATTTCTAGTCTTAATATTTATTCTATTAGGTTTTTACTTCTATATCCTAAAAGTCAATCATTATCAAAAACGTATTTTTAGTAATTTTTTAATTATCTAATCTCTGACAGGCTGTGATTAACAAAGCTAAAATTTGCCAAACTTGTTCAATTCTAATATCAATTTAAGAATATTTTAGACTAATAATCGGTTGGGGTTATTGAATTCTTATAATAGATTTTACAATATTAATATATATTTCATGTTCTTTTTATAAAATATAATTAAACTATATTTAGTTTTTAAAATATATACATTTTTTTTATATTTTTAATAAATAATATTTGTTTCTTTTATATTAAGAATAAAGAAATGTTATTTTTCTTATTTTTTCTAGAAATATTATATTAATTAAAATTTAAGTAAAAAGTTATAAAAATTAATAATTAAATATTTTATAAAAATTATTTTCATAAATAAGATAAAAAATTTAATATTATTTAATTAAAAAATACAAGAAGTTGAATGTTGTTTATTCAATTAAAATATGACACAAATAAATGTTTAGAGAAAATATGTGTTGATTAATATTCTTTCAACAATGATTCACACTATTTAAAAAAAAAAGTGTTTTTCAACTTTTCTTGTCTCCCTTATTGGTTGCTTTGTTTTCAGTACTCAATACTAAATTAAGTTTCATCACCTGGAACCATTCTTTCTTCACCACCTCTTCCTATACATAAGTTTAGACATGCTTAACAATTGCAGATACCATTGCTAATTTTTATAATTTAGATAAAAGAGACGTGATTGCTTGATTTTCGGTCCTTAAATATGATTAGAGAAGGGATTATATTTTAGATAAAAGAGATGTGGTTGCTTGATTTTCGGTGCTTAAATATCAGCTGAGTTTGGCACGACTCTAATGATAGTGTTTAAGTTTATAATGGTGTTCTCGGCAATTCCTTTATACTTGTACTTTGAATCTTCACTCTTTTAGTCTGGTCCGCAATTGAATCCGACAACTGTTTGGCTAAACTCCGAAGGGGAGGGTACCTGCGATTGCACTCTGACGCTCAAGTCAGTACCCAGTTATCGGAGTTAAGTAATATTTTTGCTATTAGCTTACATACCTTTGACCTTCGCCATTCACTTATTTATAGGGTTTGATCTTACCTTTACTTACACGTTATGTCAGCTTTTGCAGGCTGAGTTGGCAATGGTTGCGTGTACGCCTTAATTAGCTGATAGGAGATATTTGATTATGGGCGATTAGTAACCGCCGTTGTCCGAGTAGTATAGGAAGCATTGATCATGGACAATTAGTAGTCGCTCCTGACCGAGTAGTACAATATGCTAAATAGAAATTTGATGTCATGAAATGTGATTATCACAATATACACAAAGTAAGGATATAAAGATAAAAATGTGATTTTATATGGAACATGACCATTGGTGGATTGGCCTTTCATAGCCATGTTGGTGAATCACTTTATTTGTTTAGGAAAATACAGAAGACCAATGTTTGTCCAAATAAGGTTAGTCATGTTAGTAATATTGACGAAGGGTAATCATTATTTTAATATTATAAGAAGAAAGGAAAAACTTGAGCCAAATGTGATTATCACAATATACACAAAGTAAGGATATAAAGATAAAAATGTGATTTTATATGGAACATGACCATTGGTGGAATGACTTTCATAGCCATGTCGGTGAATCACTTTATTTATTTAGAAAAATACAGAGGACCAATGTTTGTCCAAATAAGATTAGTGATGTTAGTAATATTGACAAGGGTAATCATTATTTTAATATTATAAGAACAAAGGAAAAACTTGAGCCAAATGTTAGACATTATAAATGTGATGTACAGGTTAGGGTGTGATGTAATTTTGAATAAAATGTTTGATTTCATAGCCTCCATGAAAGTTAAACCTACTACAAATATTTGGAGGAGTCCACTTAAAGTTTGCAAAATTCATCTAGAAGCGTACTATGGAAAGATGAGCAAATGCTCAAAATGAGGAGACCAAAATGTGGACTTTGTGTTGTGAAATAAAGAAGATTTGAATAGTAAGACCAAGAAAAAAATAAAATATAAAAGAAAGAAAAAACACTAAAACATAAGAAGAAAAAAAGTTTGTCTATAAATAGATGAGTTCAACTGGACAATTATAGAAGTTGTGATTAATAAATTATAAATGCAAAATAATACAATCAACACTATAAGCATTACAAATATTCAATTTTATATATGTTTAGACATACACTTATATATAAAAGATTTAAAAGAGATAGCTTACAAAAATAACTAACTCGTAAATCTTAACTACTTAACAAAAAAAAAAAAAAAAAAAAAAAAAAAAAAGAAAGAAAGTGAAACACACCAATAGATTGTTGAAATCTTTCAACACATGATGTTAGACCTAAATATCTAACAGAACTAAAGAATTTACTATTGACAACCTAATTTTACTCGTCTACAATAATTTAATGGAATTACTTATATGTTTTGATCATAACAAATAATATTAAATTTTGATGAACTGATAATTTCATCTATGTGTCTTAAATGACAACCAAGATAATCTAATAGTCATAAGTCTATTAAGCATAAAAATGTTTACTCTTTTTGATTATGTGTTATAACATATACTACTTGAGAAGAATTGACCAAGACATACTACTACACATAAGGCACACTATAATTGTTAAGATATAAAATTATTTAAATTCTTTAATCGTCTACTCTTCAAGGGAAGATTATGACACAATGAACCAAACTTTTATGAGAATGTATGTGAGATATAATGTTGTTAGTATAAGAAAAAAGATAATTATAATAAAAAATTGCTTTATTCACAACAAATTGAGTGTCACAAGAAAGATATAAACTAAAAGAATACCAACTCTTAATCAAGCTTTAACATCAAAGCAAAAGAACAAAATGAAACTAATACAATTGTTTTTTAAAAGCTATAAATAGAAGCACTTATAATGTAAAACAACTAATGATATTATGTAAATACTCACATTGTAACTCTTGCATTTGTTTCCATTTTAAAGTGTTATAAAGACATTAGATTATTTGATAGATGAAAAACTAAGGGTGAACTTCATTTGCAAATCCTTTTATGAAGTTATCTCACATAAGAAGTGCTTTGAATCTCTATCCTATTGTATCAAGCTTTCCTTGTAATCAAACATATTTATTGTTTTTGTTATGACCATAAGTTACAGTTTGGGAATATATGAAAAACAAAAATAAGTTAGTGATAAAATGTACTTTGTTCATTATGACAAATGAAATAATTAGAAAGGGAGAACTTTATATACTTTATTATATAGTTTAGTAAAAAATAAATGAAAGTGAAAATATTTATATACCTTGATTGATTATATATATCCTTCTAAGATTAAAAAAAATTTGAATGTCTCATTTCAAATAAATTTATATAAAATGACAATCTTCATTATTACTTCTATTATAGGTTGTTACCTACTTACATATCCTTACACAAGTTTTAAGCAAATATTTTAAATTTATTAAATGTAATCTTTAGACATCTAAAATTCAATATTTTTAATTTCAGTTAAAAAATAATACATTTTAATGATATGAGAAACTAATGACATATTGATATAGTGACTCATAATCATATCATAAATTAACATATCCTATTTAACGCAAGGTAATTAAAACAAAAAATAAATATAGTCACATAAAAAAATATTTAAAAGTAAAAGCACATTTTAATCCGTAAAAACATATTTAAGTATGAAATAAATAATAGTTTTAACTTTTAAGTATAATTAAAATATTTTTTCCTTATTTATTTAACGAGAAGAAAAAAATTATGATTCTCTCTTAATTTTTTTCTAACATGTTATGATAATAGATACTAAAATTGATTCATGAAAGATAAGTACTCTTACTAAGAGGTCCTCATTATAATTTTCATATAAATAAATATAGATATTTATGTATTATATATATATATATATATATATATATATATATATATATATATATTTTTATAT
>Ga0209489_100155_pt1 | contig 103893 bp, 42 predicted proteins | sample SiratrowhiteBW_FD_187527 | JGI IMG/M metagenome (GOLD analysis project Ga0209489, IMG submission 187527) | Root nodule microbial communities of legume samples collected from California, USA - Siratro white BW (SPAdes) (version 2) | ecosystem: Host-associated > Plants > Roots > Nodule | place... | reverse complement strand
ACAATCTTACAATCGAAATTTAATGATTATGTTTAAAACCTTGTTGCAACACACACAATATATACATACATATATAAATACATACATACATATATAAATATACACACACACACACACACACACACATATATATATATATATATATATATATATATATATATGATTTCACACTGAAACTTTATTATATCACAGATAAATGAAATACCGTATATAATAATTTATATAGTATAATCTTTTTTTATCTACTTTTCTCCACTATAATAACACACAGTAAATTATGTACACATAAAAAATAAATAGAAAAACAGTATTGCATAAATTGTTATACAAGTAATATTTCTTTCTAATATTAAGTCATGTCTATGTCATTAAATAAATAGCTAAGAATTTTTTACAAACTAATATAATAAAATATATTTGAATATCACAATAAATTTAAAAAAATCAATATAACAAAAACTCAATTGAAAGATCAAAAAAATTTGGAAAACTAGAACGAAACATGGGTAAATGTTTCAACAACAATTTTCACACTAAAGCAATCTCCTCTGCATCAAAAGTTATATTATTCTATTTATATTTTTTATTAGAAGTTATGGAGAAGTATTTATAAGTTACTAAATATATGGGTTTATCCTAAATTGTTGGGTGTGAAAAGAAAAAAATATCCTAAATGGTTAACCCAGACAAATAGGTCATTAATAGGGCGGGGCCGGGAATGTTGACTCTGTAACTAGTCATACCCAAGGCACAAAAATACTTCACATACAAACTCATCAACCATACCTGATTGATGGCTTTGGGAAGAAACGAACGGTCAAAGATGAGAATGGAAGCAGAAACAACAAGAAACGGCTACACTCGAACCCAACCCTACCAAAGAATTAAAAGGTGAGGACGCGAAACCCGGGAAGACAAAAGTGGTCAGAATGCAACACTGAGTCTGAGTAGTACAATGCACCAAACCCTACCCCACTTCAACCCTAACCCTAACCCTTTGGTCCACGCCCCTAACCATGGTTACTTACTGCTCCATTCCACGGGTTAGTTTATGAACTCACTCGGTCAAACATCATCACCACCTTCTTTTAACCCTCGTCTATTCATTGTCTCTCTCCTAGATACCTACACGTGAGATCTTTATTATCATGATTGCAAAGAATAATTATATGTATGTTATGGGAACGGCACAAGATTGGACAAACAAAAAGAGAGAAGAAGAATTAAAGGGGTTGAGTTTTTCTGATTTGGTTATTAACTTTTATATTCCGCTATAAGTTCAGAAGGGTGTTTGGTTGTTTTAATAATAATGTTTCCGGAATCTGGATTCTGGTCAAAGATGATGTCTCAGGCTACTTGCTTTTGACGTATAGAGATAGAGAGAGGATGGTTGATTTTGCTTTGCATTAGAAAGAAGCACGAATCAGAAGATTTTAATAGTAGTGGTTGTGTTGTAGTATTTTTTTTTTTTAATGGTTGTTGTGTTCCACTAGGTTTAATGATCTATGAAAAAGGATGATCTAGGAAATTATTGGAGACGAAGTTGTTGGGGTGGTTGTGATTATTTGAAAGCGAAGTATTTATGGGGAAAAAGAAACGACAAAAAACAAAGGAACTTTCGGTAGCGATAGCCGAGGCTTCATCGAAAGGAGGTGACACGGAGCATCATCATCAACAACCTCAGCCTCCTCGAAAAAGAGGGAGACCTCGTAAGGTTGTTGTTGTGGAAACGGAAAACGAGGGGAAAAAGGTGGAACCAGAAGAAGCTTCTGCAGCAACCGTGAAAGAAGAAGAACAGCAACATGAGAAGCCACAAGAAGAGTTACTATCAGCATCATGCACGATGATCGTTACAAAGGAAGAGGATGTGTTGAAAGGGATTCAACTCTCAAAAGGAGAATCCTCGAGAAGACGCAAAAGCAAACCCAGAAAAAGCACTTAAAAATCATTATCCTTTTTATATAATTTTCACAAAACAAGAGAAAGAGCTATTTCTTGAGTTCGTTCTTCGGCTTATCATCTTTTCAAAAGCAAGGATCCAAATAACTTTTCTTCTGCTTCTAAAGCTTATCTATTAGAATTATATATGGTGGATTAGAGCTTGAATACAGTGTATATGATTTCCAGAACTTGCTTTTGATGCTCTCATGATCTGTGATAGCAATATATTACAATCTTGGATGGCTTGTTACTGAATGTGTTGTCTCTTAATAGTGAAAATATTGCTTCATTGTTTCTTTTTCTCCTCCCTACAATTCTTAGCTGTTGCACACTCATTTTGTCATAGGATTTTATGTCCGTACAGATAATGTATTTCTATTTTTAATTGGCTGAATTTATCTAAAATATTAATGTGATAGGAAAATTAGAACATGCATGTGAATTTTAAAATTTGAAGTAGAACATGATTATTGTATTGTAAGTTTTGTAATGATAAATCCCGCAACATTCTTTTTAATATGAATAACATAAAAATAAAAATAATAAATTTAATGAACAAAAGGAGTAATAGAGTGAATATAGTATTTTAAAAGATGAAAAAGTTATAAATGTATAAAAAGAAAAAATAGTTATAAACAACAAAAGAAGTTATAAAAAAAAAAAAAAAATTGTAAGACTTCATTTTGCATTGTACAACTAGCAATTTTTCATTTATGATGGTATGACCATTGGTGTGTGTTGATGAAAATTTTCTTAAGATTCAGAAAAAGATATGGACATACAGTGACAAAATTAAATAAAAATAATTGTTGTTTGAAAAGATACTTGATGACAAATTTTTCAAGTCTCTCACTTATCTCTTAATTAATGGTTATTTTGGTTGTCTCAATCACTTGGATATTAGACATCACTTTTTTTTTTTTTTTTTTTTTTTTTTTTTATTATTATTATTATTATTTAAGGTGTTTGAAATAAATATGAAATTGATGGTTGTTATTATTAGAGTTTATTTTTATTAAGATTAAAAAATTTTGAGATAACTAACTTTATATATTACATTATAAAAAAATAGGTATTATGAAGTTAAAAAAGAAAAAATGTAGGAAATTTTGAATGTAATATGGAGATAACATATTTCAGAAAAGAAACTTTTTTAAAAATAATCCTAAACCGTAAATGTTTATACAGATTATTATTTTTTTTATAATTTCCAGTTAATGTTCCTAAACACATTTACACGTTGTTCAGATACATTTTTTTAAATTATAATAAAAAACTAATTATGTTCTTAAATTTTACAAAGGTTTTACAATATTTTCGGTGTTAAATAAAATTTTGGCAGATCGTTACTGAAACTTGATTTTCAATTTGTTTTTTCCTAGACTAATCTACACTGTTACGTGGATTTATATAATTATCTATCAGTAAATATTAATACGAGATAAACTTTTATCCTCATAGTTATAATCAAATCAATAAATAAAAGGTTGATAAAGGCATTTATTTGTAAAATATAATCATATATAACCTTTGAAATATGTAATTATTTTGTGCAAAAGATACGTATATTACAAAAAAAAAAAAATCTTTCAATCTTTTGTAAAGAAAGAGGGGAACATAATTATTTTTATAATGGAGATTACGAAATTGGAATAAAAACTGTCACTATTTTCACACACAAAATTGTAATAAGAGGGAGATTATCTTCAATATTTTGTATGAAGAGAATTGAAAACAAAATATGTATCTAAAAGATGTAATTATTTCCTCAACAAATGCTATAAAAATAATAAAGTATTTTGTCAAAAAATATAAAAGTCAAAGAATAAAAATAACGCCACCTCCCCCACCACAATGGTTAAAGGTAAATTTGTGTGAACTTTGTTTATCTATGTAACAAACAAGATAAAAGGTGATCATGACTCATTTCGTTTCACTAATAAGCTCAGAGTTAATTTAATGGGTTTTAGTTTTGAAAACCACATTTAATATGATTTTAAGATGGGTATGCTTTAGAAGTGTAACTTACATGGCAGTCTTATTTTTTTTATATTTTTTAATAATTATGTGTGAATAACAAGACTTAATTAATTACATTTGATTAAATATAACATAATATTTATATAAATATAAATTTTAATATAATTATTTGACGGTGATTTATGATGGGATAATAGTATATAAATATTCTTTTACATAATTTGTAATTGAGTTTCATGATAGAGAAAAACGATTTTTTTTTCTCAACGTTATATTAATTGATTGCATTATCTTAATTTAAGTTTTATTTATTAAATTGTACAATTTCTTCCGTGTTTAATGTTTCTTGTGGGTTAATTATAAGGTTAAATATAGACTAGTAAAAAAGTTGATCATTGGTTTGGAACTTAAAGAAAATCATACTAACCACTAGCGATTCTAGGAATGTGGTGGAGTAATTAGGAGAATATTTGAATTCTAGTATTTAAATTCTTAATATGTAAAAAAAAAAAAAAAAAAAAAAAACACTCATATGACATATAATATAAAAGTTAGAATTATCTAATGGATCGTGATTTTAAAGCAAAGAAAAGAGTTTGGATTTAAATTATGGAATGCAAGCTAATTGAGTGAATTGACTCTTTATCCAAGGGTTGTAAATTTTGAATGAAGAGAGGAATTAGTTTGCGTAAAAAAAAAAGTCAAATGGTTGATTTCAACCTAATGCTATTTTAACATTTTTTTTTTATTTGTGTGATTCGGAGCACAAAGTATTTACTTTTATTGGTCCCATACATATAATTTTGTATAGTTAATGTTTCATTTTTTTTTTATATAATCAAATTCACTCTCATAAATAATTAATGTGTAAATTAGTAAAATTGAAATAAAATTGGATAAACTTATCACCAAATAAAAAAAAAGTAGATTGAATTAAATTAGGGTTATATATATTTTTATTTAATTCAACTCAATCCACCCTTTAATTATATTGAATTGAATTAAGTGCATCACAAAACAAATTTCTATTTTTTTTTTTTTAATTTGAAGTTTTTATTTTTAAATTTTTTTGAAATACACACACACACACACACACATATATATATATATATATATATATATATATATATATATATATATATATATATTGTAAATAAAATTTAAAAAAGTCACAACTACAAATCAGGAATCAAACTAAAACAATTTAAAAATAATTAAATTTTAGTTAAATTGAATTTTGTCTCAAATTTAACATACATAATCCGCCGTCTAACTCATACAACACGACATTGAATTAGTTCAGGTTATGTTAAACTTAATATCATTGTAAAAAAAAAAAAAAACTCAATCAAATTTGTTTATCAATTGAATTGAATTCTGATATTATGCATCCTAATAAATACCCCTATAAATCATAGAAAAAATTTAGAAACTTTAGGTCAATTAAATTTACTAAAGATTATTACAAATATTATATTATTTTGGTTTTAGCTGAATTAATTTTACAGTCACTTTTGTAACAGGTAAAGAATCTGCAAGCAAAACTAATGCTACATGAAATAATTGTCCTCTTGACCAGTCTAATATTCTCAATATTAGGAAACTGCTAAACGAAATACAGAGCACTCTAATAAACTCATTTTAATACCTTTTAGTATTAGTTAAATATGATTAAAATTTAAAATTAATAAATCTCAATTTTTATTTAACAAATCTCATCTCACTGATAATTGCATTAGTCACTACATTCTCAATAACTGCACATTTGTTTGTCTGAATTCGCACCACAATACAAATACACAACCTCATTAGGATATCATGCAACAGGAACAATCCAACATTAAAATATCTTATACAAAGGTAGCAGTAAATAAACTCGCGAAAATGAGATAGAATATAACATGAAAGCTCTGTTTCATGTTTAGTACATTTCAAAAATAAACAGAATTGGGTGTGATATTAGAAAGTATTTGCACTTCACTTTCATCAATAGTGAAGAAAAATACTCCATTCTGTTTTGTCTGGCGAGCCACACGCTACCATGGTGCTCCTTTCTCTATATTAAATTATTAACATAATATAATACAAGGAAATTTTACAAGAAATTATATACTGCTTCGCCTTTTAAACACAAGCACAAACCTACGTCATTCTCTTATTCTTCATGAACTATTGATTCCTTAGTGACTCACTTTCAGAGATTAGATCGATTGTGGTAGGTGAGCCTGTTGCAGAAGTAGCTGTAGAAATTGAATTAGTTGGTGTGTGTCCTTGAACTGCTTGAGAAGGTTGCAACAGATTTGCATCAGAAGCCTTCTCCTTTGAAGCATTCATGTTAACTTTTATCCTGCGTTTGCAATAACTCAATTTAATATGCTTCTTACGATGAGCTTGTAACAAAGTGATCAAACTAAACTGGTGTGCATGACATGACAAATGAGAGGAATCAGTTGAGAGCTTACTTGTTATGGATATTGACATATTCATCAGTTTCATCTAATATCTCCTCCTGAAATACACAATCATTTAATGAAGATGGATCAACTAATAAAGCTAAATTAAAAGGCAATAGAAACAAAACTGCAACATGTATTTGCGTTCATAACAAGAATAATAAATATGAAGCTCTTAAGGCTCTAGCAGCAAAACAACCCATTCTAGCAGTTTGAAACATCTACATGTAACAGGGAAGTAGTCCTGCAGAATTCAAATCAGGGAGTTCCTTCTTCAATAACTAGCCATACAAATAGCACTTAATCATTCATACTTAGTGAAAACAAAGAAGGAACATTGGGTGGCGAATTGTGCATCAGCAGAAGATAAAAAATGGTGAATATAGGGATGAAAAAGAGAGTTCATCATCGTGTCAGCGACAGCTAGAATTGCACCATCAGTACTAAAAAGAGTATCAAAACAAATACACGGGACTAGATAATTTGGAGCACAAACTACTAATTCTAAATGCACTAAAGCATCTAACCTGAAGAAGCTCTTCGATGACATCCTCCATTGTAATAACACCAACAACCTCTTCATTGGGTGGAAAAACTGGCAAGGGCGAATTATCAAGGTCCAGGATGCAATATGAACAACCTCTATGTCGCTTTTTAAAAGCAGGAGTTGCTGGTGGACTTTTCTTTGCTTGAGCACCATCAATCTTAGTAACAGTAGTCAAAGTATCACCTGACTCCGATTTAGAATCTATATATGCAGCCACGGTGAGGTATAAAAAGATAGTCACTAAGAGTTTCACTAAGTCAACTACAAAGGATCATAATACTAAATAACACAATTGGCATATATCTAACATACAGGAAGGAAACCACAAAAGTGTGAAGTAAAACCACACGGTTCTGAAAATGACCTTCACAGAAGGAAACACAAATTGAATACAAATGACAATTTCTGGGTACAAAAGCTTCCTAAAATAATCAGGAAGGTCAGCAGACAGGAGGATTGATGACACTTTCAAGGGAACTAAAGTACAATTTACCATCTCCTGCTTTATGAGTTCAACAAATTGCAAACCACACATAATATTTAGAAAGCACGTGCTCAACAAAAAAACTGAAATTTATTCTACTTTTATTTAAATCTCTACCTTTATCCAAGGGTGCATTCTCTCCCTTATTCTTATAGTTGTCCCTGAGATCTTGTTGTTCCCCATCTTTGACCCTTTTTGGAGCCTCGTTTTTACCGTTTAGATCCTTATACACTACTGCAATATGACTGTGACCCTTCTGAAATTCATTCAGTATATCATACAGAGGCATGTTCTCTGAAACACTGCAGGATGAATAAATAGTGACTACCTTGTAAAGGTAAGCATATAAACCATACACATATGCGATCTAGTTCGATGTAAGCACAATGTATCCCATCTCGTGCGAAAAAGGATTACCGAGGAATTTTTCTGATGACCATTTTTCTCAGAGGAACTGCAGCCTTTGAATCAACCATAAAGAGATTTTTAACCTGCGCATACAAGTAAACAGAACATTAACTACCAAAGAATGAGTGGCATAATCGTGCATATCTGGTGGGCTAGCTAAGGCTAATGTTTTTGTTATCGTTAAGCAACACAATAGCGGATAGAAAGTGCTGGAGTTATAACATAAGCATTAATTATGGACATTATCACTGAAACTAGCCATCTATAGTCCTGTGCGTTTATTTACAAAATCTGAAACGGAAGAAAATTAGAAAAATTACCAGAACAAGTCCAATAATATTAGTTTTTTCTCCTGCATAAACTGGAACTCTACTATGACCAATTGTCATTATCGAATTCAGTGTCTCCCTTCAGTGCAGACACAAAGGACATGGTTAGAACAAAATAAGACCTAAGAATAGTTGAGAGAACATAAAGAATTCACAAACCCACAAATTTAGAGTTGCATCCAGATCAAGGGAAAATGCCTTTGATATGGGAGTCATGGCATCTTTTGCAGTCTTTTCTGTCAACTCAAGTGCCCCAGTAATGATGGTCGTTTCGTCATGAGTTAAATCTCCTCCTTTACCGGCCTAGAAAAGAAAATAATCACGTATTCATGTACATGAGAGCACAAAGCAGTATCATTCCGAAATAACTAGGGCATATTTATTATAAATTTGACACACGCGCTCATAATATTACAGAAGCAAGTCTTAAAAGCATTCAAATAAACATAAAGGCAATAGTTTTATAAATCCTCTAAAACTTGGATCTCCAAATTTTCTATCATATGTACATATTAAACACACACACCTCATTTCCATGAAAATTCACAAAAGTCTTGAGCTCTGCCCTCTTCAAAAGGGCAGCATGTCCTTTACCCAACATCCAATCAAGAACCTGAAAATATAACAATCTTCATCAGAATTTTCTTTTAATATAGTAACTAATCATACAGTTTTTTATCACGTCCATGCATATCCCCTTTCAGAGATATTCTATCCACCACAACCCCGTAGTATAAATATTATTGACACCTCCTCTCCTAAAATAATTCAAATTTTAAACCTTAGCTCCAGTGTGAAATAGCGTGATTGGTTTCCCATTTCAGATGTAAATTAAAAAATATTGTGATCCTCCATTTTCACTCCTCACATCCAAACCATGTCATTCAACTCCTCACTAACAGCTTGCAGTGACTTGCAAGTTGCACCCCATAAGCATACCTTGCTGATTGGATAAGAAACGGGGTAGAAAACAAGAAGAAGAACACGAACAAATGGAGCCAGCGTCGCTCCAACTGTCAATCCATATCTTGTGCAAATTGCTTGCGGCAATATCTGCACCAATCAGAGAACACGGAACCTCACTCAACAAAACAGTCCAAGTTCGATTACTCATACGACACAAATCAATAATTACCTCTCCGAACATGAGGATGAGAGTGACCGAAATCAAGATTGCAGCAGCAGGATGCACCAGCGAATCAAGAAAAATGGGAAGAGCCTAAAATAGAAACATTAAAAATTATTATTATTATTATAATGAAAGGTTAAATTGGTTAATTGATAATACCTCCATGGCTAAGGAGTTTCCAATTAGAAGCGTGCAAAGCAGAAGATGCTGGTTCTTAACCACTGGATAAATTTTCGCTGCAAAAAAGAAAAAAAAAAAAACGATTAGTACAAAGGAATGATACTAAATTAGAGTTGTTGGAAGGAGGAAAAGGGGAAGGTACGAACAAGCGTGAATTCGATCCTGAGGACGACCAGATTTCATGAGAACTTCGAGGTCGACGAGTCCGAGGGACATGAGTCCGAGAGTGAGACCAGCCATTAGGCCCGCGAAACAGACCAATCCTACAATCACCAACACGTACAATGAGAACTTTGTTCCGCAGCACGGTATCTCCGCCGCCATCTCTCTCTGAAGACACTCACACAGTACGAAGAAAGCACTGCACCACCAAGGTTGTTGCTGTTCTCTTCTTTTAAGGTCAGAGGTTTGGCGATGCTGATGTGATCAGCTTTTTCCTTCAGTGTTCTGAGATTTTGGAGTTGTTGTGTTTCTTACATCAGAATAATGTGTCTGTGTATGTACATGGTATAAAAGAATAATAAATGGTAATAATGATGAAAATACCTAATTTCTTTCTTTCTTTATTGTTACAGTGCATGTTGACTGGTTTTCCCAATTCAAAGGCTGACTCTTGTCACTTTTCTACTGCTTTTACTTCAACTTCTCCCACGTCGCTCCACTCACAACACAAACCACAAATTTTTTTATTGGTAATTGCTTTTGTGTCTTCTCACGAAAACTAGATAAGTACTATATAATTTTGCTTACATAATATATAACAGGGAAATTATCGTTTCACATCTTTTTAACAATAAAATATTGTGTTTAAATAAAAAATAAAGATATAAAAAGTTATTTGGAAAGCACATAGAAGAAATTCCTTTAAAGTAAATTTAAATCCATTTGAAGGACTTCGGCTAAAATAATAATAATTAAATATTTTGACTTGAGTGTTAAAAATCATTTGAGATATTGACTTAAATAATAATATTTTTATAAACTAAAACATTTACAAATATTTTATATTTATTTTATTTCATTCCTACAAATACTTTTAAAAAGTTATCCACACTTTCGTAAGCACCAGTTAATTATCTTATTACTGATTAGTGGTTATCACTCTTCCAACGTCTGAATGGGGTCCTCATATTCAATGCATAACAATTTTTAAGTTCATTTATAATTATAGTATAACTTTTTTTTATTATCATTAAATAACATCTTATCCTGATAAAATGAATTTTATATTCTGCTAAATAAAAGTTAACACTTAACGCTAACGCCACCAGAGAAGAGTTTTTAAGAGAGGTATAATCATTTCAAAAAAATTCTGATGGTGTTAATTATTGCAGAAAATTATTTAAAAATTAGGACATATAATTACTTCCTAAAATACTAAAATTGAAAATAAAAACAACTACGAAGAATAAGCAAATGGTTTGTTTTTTTTTTCTAATAATCACACGAATCTGTAATAAGCAAAAGAAGAAAATAACAAAATAGTAAAATATTAATAAACATTTACAGGTATAGTAGTTTGTAACCTGGGATAATATTCCTGCAAAGTGGTTTCGTTGGATACGCATTTCTTGGCTTCTGCGTCTTTGTTCTTACATTAAAATATTTAAATGAGATTGAAGGACGGTTTTGCCTATCTGTTTTGTCCCTTTAACCAAATTAAAAAATTCCTACTTGGTTTTGCTGTAGATGGATTCAGGAATTAATTTTCGTAACACGTGTAAACGAATCCTAAAAATAGTTTTAATATTAGTGTGATCAGAGAATAGAATAAAAAAACTTAAAATTATAAGTTCATTCTAATTAAATTTTACTGAGTTTTGTCTTTCATTAATGTAAGGTAATACTTTATACATAAAACAATACTGTATTTATAAAAAAAAAACATAATGTTAAAAAAATGTAAAACGAATCTTAATTATTTGGTGAGTTGCAATGAATGCAAAAGAACTTGTCCCTAACAATCTCATATTCGAATTTGAAAGTGGGTTAGATGGGTGAATATACTGATTCATTCTATAACACCTCAAATTGGCTCTTAAGAAAACACGAGGAATATTATAGTTTACTTTTTAATCTGTTGAGATTAGAATATGAAAGGTGTTAATATTTTTATTTAGCATTTTATCAGATTGGTTTGGGTTACTTATAATTATATTTTTTTAATTTTTGATTTAACGGAGTATCACACCTGCAACTTGAACTTGATGACAACTACCTTGGGCTTCCACTGGTATATATATTGATTACTAATATATAAATTTAAAATAAATAAACTCATATCTTTTTATCCTAACTTTACAGTATTTATGTATATAACTATGGATTATTTTAATTATTTTAAAAAATAAACATTTTCACATTTTTAAAATAAAACTCACTTGAACAAAAAAAAACACACTCACACACAAACAAGCAAGATAATGGTAAGTGTGGTTCCGACTATTGACCTATTAACACATGAAAACGTGACCTTCTGGCTCAACAAATAAAGCACTTGCATTATCTTAGGTAGTACGTATTTTAGAAGGAAAAAAAAAAGGTTTACAAGCTGTAGGAGTTGGTTTTAAGTTTGTGAGTGACTAAAATGAGATCATTCTCTTAAATAAAATTTTAGTATATCAAGAAATTAGTCTTGGACTCTTACCTAAAAGATGTCTCGAGTTAATATATATATATATATATAGCATGATTTGTGTGTATATTAAATGAACAATTAAATCTGTATGGTTATTTGATGGTTTGTTGTTATCCAAGTTGAGGTAGGCACATCTAGCAGTGGCCATTTTGAGTGGGAACCACAGAATGTCACTTTTGCGGTTGAAAAATGACAGGCGAGGCAGGAAAGGGTCGGGCTATGCAGTTGTGGTAGTCGTGGACTGCATTGTTACCTTGCCTTTCACTAAGGCAAGAAGCTGGATATAATTTAGGCATCCCTGATTGTGTGTGGTTCTCTTTTCCTTATCCCTACCCCAAATCTTTAAACTCCTCTATATATAAATAACATGCATTATCTTCTTCAGAAGCCCCTCTTAATCCCTTATTTTCTGCAACACACAACCATGTCAGATAAACTAAATGGCTTGCCTGAGGACCAAGCATGGCAAGAGCTCAAGCTTCCAGACTTGCTCAACACTGAGGCTGTTAGAGAAATCCATGCAACTATTGAAAAAGAATGGGATTTCCTTCAAAGGTCTGCTTGCCAAACTGCTGCGGGAAGGGCTCTGTGGAAGCATGCCATCCATGATCCACTGGCTGGTTTACTGGCAGGAGAAACTTACTTGAGAAACCTCCATGAAAAGATCAAGAACGACCGTCTCAACAATGCCCGTGAAATTTCTGGAGTGATTCTTGCTGTGCGAACCCTCTGGTTTGATTCTAAGCTAGAAGATGCCCTTAATTCCCCAAGTGGCAGAGCAGCTCAGGTTGTTCTCCTTGGCGCAGGTTTGTCTACACTCAGCCGTTAATTTAATTTTGTCTGAACAGCTTTCATCTTTATTTTTTATTAATTAATATTTGTAACTGTAACTGAGCAGTTAACTAAGTTAAACAACCGTTATTTTGAGGTGCGAATCTATTAAATTACTCAGAATAAGTAATTATGTTGGTCAAATGTGGCTGCGCGATTGTTGCCTCTCAGACAATAATAGCATTAGGGTAAAACATTGAGGACGTTTGGGTGAAATTACTAACGCCTTCAAGATCACGTTACAAGCTATTTAAAGGCCACCTCCTTGATTTTGACAAACCGAGATTCGTCTGTCATCACTAGCCATTTTTTGGACCACAGTCTATCTAACCATGAGCTAAACATAATCAATGACATCACCATCTAGTGCATCTGTTCATATTTTTACTCACGCCTTTTCCAGATAATTATTTCGCAATACAAATTCCTCAGAAATTAGGTTGTTGACTATCCATGCCTAGAGCATTATATTTACCCTAGCTAAGTCTATATACTCGTAATTTTCCCGTTCACAAAGTATATATTGATAAAGTTGGAAGTTTTAATGTAGGAATGGACACGAGAGCATATCGTTTGAGTTGCTTGAAGGACAGTGACGTGTATGAGGTGGACTTTTCAGGAGTGTTGGAAGTAAAGACCACTATTTTACAAGCGGCTGAGGACTCCGCACACGACTCTCAGCATATTAAGTCCAAAGCCAAATCCTTAACCAGAGTAGCAGCCGACATAAGAGAAAATGACTGGATGGAAAAGCTTGAGATTGCAGGATACATGCCTCAAAAGAGCACTGTTTGGATTCTAGAAGGTTTCATCTACTATCTCACCCAATCCCAAGCCATGAAAGTGCTGAGAATTTTGGCTAACAAATGCTCCTTAACCCACACAGTCCTCTTAGCAGACTTCATGAATAAGCCATCAACCACTCTATCCAATTCAGCCTTCCAATTTTACAGCGATTGGCCAGACCATCTATTGCCATCCATAGGGTTCACTGATGTAAAACTTTCACAGATTGGAGACCCAGATGCCCATTTTGGTCTCCTAAATGATCCATTAAACCTCTTCAACAAGCTCCGTAGTTTGCCCAGATCGCTACAAACCAATCCAGACGATGGAAAGCCATGCTGCCGATTGTACTTGGTGGAAGCTTCTGGTTCACCTGATCAAAATGTTTCACATAATGGGCCAACCACTCAGGCTTGATATGTATAACCTTGTCTCCAATTCATGTCCAATCGTAATCTTGTCAAGATGCATCTTCATTGATTGTATTGTACAAGTAGCACATGGGAAGTAGGTATCACATTTTAATTTGCAAATTCGTCCAACAATTGTTGGCCCATATATCATCATGTTGCTCGTATAATTTATATTCTACACCGTCGGCGAAGTGCCGTAGGGTCAACTATAAATAACCTAAGGACCTAAGCCAAATTGATTCAGTCTTTTTGATGGAGGAATTCAACTCTCTTAAAATGATGAAAATAATGCTAGTAAATAAATACTCCGGCCCCAAATCGAATCAAAATCCGTTTATTTAACTAACAAAACCTGACTAATGTCCAATCTTTCACTCTATAAAACTGAAACAACAAATAAACAATGTTCAGAGCAATTGTTTTTTTTTTTCAAATAAAGAACTGACAATAATTTTAATTTTGAGATTCAATTGTAATATTTTATTCAACATATTTCTAAGTATGTTGTGATATTACCTGATTATAAATAAATAAAAGGAAACTCCGATCGAAATTCTCACCTAATGAGGTATGTGAAGTGGAACTCTACTCTTGTCTTGATTTGGCAGTTTCCAAGATGGGGTTGGGGTTGTCCCATTTAAAGAGTACATTATTACTTTTCTCCCATTCAGTTTGAAAGTACACAAAAAATCTTCAGTAACCAAAACCTCCCCCCTTATCGAAATAGCAGTCCCTTTCAACAGGGCTGATACGTATCAAGGATGGACTGGAGAGTACCTATAAACTGATGACAACTGGCAGTAAACGTCAAAAGAAAAAGAAATAACTTAGCATCAACAAAAATGTCCCATCTAAATTAGGTACCATTACAAAAAGATAGCATCGATCAACAAAAAATACTTCCAGCTAAAATCACACTATATCATTTAAAATATCGTGACAAATTTAGAATCCAAATTGGAGTAATAACCGTTCCCGTATCGTAAGCATTTACTTGATCCCTTTTGGTGAGAGCAGGACATTCCCCACACAGTTCCAAACAAAAAGGGAAACAGCCTTAGCTTAAGATGTAAAACGCTCATATTTTTTGGCTGAATTTAAGAAATCATTTCAGAACTTCCTTGCATTTACCTTTACTAGGAAATTACCAAAGTTTATAACACAATCAGTATGTCAACTTATGAACACATCCCGTGATAACAAAAGGATAAAGTTATTAAGAGCATGCGTGTTTCCTCTACAAAACGGTTCAGAGGATTGAATGCATTGAAAAAGAATATCAGTTCGTATTGACAGAGTGCTTACAGATATTAGATTGAGAGAATAAATAAGAATTTTAAAGTACAAAAACGCATATTTTGGTATTATCAGCAGTCAGCAAACCGGTGATAACAGATCATTGGTTATTACACCAATAAGCTCCCTGAGAAACAAGTGAACATATTAGCAAAGGCATAAACCCAAAGCCTAGTTCAGAGAGTAAGGTGGTCTAACAGTTTAGAGTCAAAACAAGATTCAGGTCTATTTGTTGATGAAATTATACACAACATTGTTTGTTTTGAAAGTGCAATCTGTTATTGAAGTTTAAGAGACTATAGATTAGGCCCAGTTTTTTCGTTATGGTAGATAGTAACTAGAAAAATAAAAAATAAAATAAAAAAAATCAAAGGGTAGTAGGCACCTGAATAAACGAAGTGCTGAATTCAGAGGATATAGACAGAAGCACATACTTGCGAGATTTTTTAAGGATCAACTTTCCACATCAAAAAGTAGGATAGGCTATTATGTACAGTTAGGCTTCAACTTTCAAGGCAATCCCTGATTCCCTGCTCAAATTTGTCTAGATCAGATATGGTATCTGATACAGCATCCGCTATCTTTTCTCTGGGGGGAAAAAGAAGGATTTTAGGGACAACCCATTGATACGATAATCAGGTAATAAGCATCCGAATAATAAATAAAATTAAAACAAGCAACAATAACTTTGAAAGATAAAACTTGGTCTCTTTAATACTTGAAGAGGGTAGAAAAAAAACAGGAAACCAAAACAGGCCAGCAAATCATGAGGAAATAATATATATAAAGCAACACTTTTATAATTTAATCCAAACAATTAAATAGATTTTATAATTTAATCCAAATAGATAAATCCTCCCAAACATTAATAAACAAACAATTAAAGTGAGGCAATAAAATCAAGTCCAATGAAAACTTTGGATGAAGCCCCCTTTCAATCAAATGCAAAAACATTTTATTTGAATTGTTAAAAACAGAAGAATAAATCTTAAGAAAGTTCCACAAATAAATCAAACCGATGGTTCGGAACATTTGAGCAGCTTAACTGCTACTTTTCAGAAACTAAGCACTTCTCAAATACAATTCCTAGTTCTCCTCATTTTTTGTACATCAAGCCAATAAAGAATTATAAGTTCATTCCAAATCACAGAACCTCAGGCACCGTCTCATTCATCAAGTAATTGATCTTAAAGTGCAGTTAGGCATAACATGAAATAAATTGTAAAAAAAAGTGAAGATTATTCATTAATAGTCAATACTAAGATTTTGGGGGTGGGGCTGCAATGGACTAGGTTCAATTCTTTCACAAATAACATAGAGAATTTTCTTGAAAAGAAAAACAAAAAAGTCTTCCTAGAAGATATTCCTGGAAGCAAGTACTACAGAGAAGATACCTATGCGATGCAAGTTGAATGTTGGTTTCACTTGCCATCCCACTAATAGTGGTGAAAGATCTGCATTTTAAGAAGCAATGTGGTAAACAAACATTCACCTTTAGATGTAATCAAATTAGATTAACAACATGGATCTTTATAAGAAATATGGAAAACAACGCTTCAGGAGAAATAAATAACTGAAATTTAGGAATTTGCCATCAGCTGTCGAGAACTAACTCTCCTGAAAACCCATGAATAACTTCGTTACATTATCATACCCCGTCATGGAAGAGCCACCTGGGCTCCAAGCTAATACATAAATGAGAAGGCCCACTTCAAGTGGTAAGTTTCAATTTTATTAAAACAAATTGGAGAGGCAAGGATCAAACTATTGAAACACTTCGGCCTTAAAGGTTCTGATATCAAACGAAAAACTTATTCTCCTAAAACTTCAAAGGGTGAAGGTTCGTGAATGTATTTGTGACATTTCTATCTCCATAAATGAAAGTAGGAATCTATCTCCATTTACGCACATCAGTTCCTTTTATAAGCATGATAAACTAGACTGCCCAGTAAATAATCCCCTAGAAATTTTGCAATCCAAATACTATCCCTATAGGAACATAATTGTATCAGAATTGCCCTAAATTTATCTAAAATAACTACATAGATGTCTGAAACTAATTATAGCCAAAACTCCATCTCAACCATTAAAACCAAAATATTTAGTTATACTAGGCCTACCTTTGTCCTGCATCATATTGGTAAAAAAAATAAGTAGTCATTAAAAATTGAGACATATAATGAAACAAAATGTGAAACGCTGGAAACAAAATCTTCCAGATAATCATGCATTGAAAATAAATGTTTTTGCCACTGCATTGCACTTCAAACCGCTCACTTTGTTGCAAACTACAGAGAAATATCAATAGAGCAGCCTGGACACCTAGACTAAACAAGAAATACATTAATAATTTTGCTATGCAGAGCCAAAAAATACTTCTGCTTGAGATCAGTCAGCTTCAAGTTCAAATACATCATTTGCTTGTATATGTGCAGTAGACATATAATATTAAATAATAATAAATATTAAAAGAGAATTTGAGAGCCACAAGTTGGTACAGTAAGCTACAGCACACCAACGCTGGAAATTGGATACCTTATAAGATTATCTAGCAAAGCTTCGGCTTTCAACTTTACAGGATCCTTATCTCCAAGCAAGGAAGCAGCATTCTTCACAATCAACCGAAATGTGCACACCTGCGCATAAAATGACAATGGAGGCTAATCATGTCCAAATGATTCTTGCCTTTGAGCTAGCATGCTTTTTTGGGGATTGGGACAACAAACAAAATAAGATCCCCGGAGGGAAAGAATGGCGATGGAAATAATATTTGTGGCTTTGGTGGGAGAAGAGAAGAAATAATTTTAGAAAATGGTGAGACCCGCTGTATTATTTTTAACCTATTTCTATTCATCTCTTTCCTTGTCTATTCTCTATTACTGTTCAACACTGTCTCCTTATCTACTCTCTGTTTTTCTTCAACCAAACACCTTTAATTTCTACTTTAGTTGTCATCTATTTCTACTCTACCAAACCAACATATTTTCATCCTATCTATCTCTCTCCATCACCAAACAAAAATAAAAGCCCCCTGTTAACAGCCTTAAATAATGCTAAAAGAAATGTCCTGTGTCGCACAAGAAACCTATCAGTAATAACTTGATTTTCACAATATAAAGATATTTACACTGCCAGTCAATGAAATATTATTCTATATATGGTTTTAAAATAGAAAAAAAAAAAGCAGTATTTTTACTGATAGGTTAAATTTTGTTAATACTGTAACTGATTAACATGTATGGTAAGTTTATTTACTTTTAGATAATGCATGCCTATGAAACTCTTTAAATGAGAAAATTTGATTGTAAAAAGCATTTTATGATATTTAATTTCATTAACCGTGTAGATTATTTTCACTTTGAACATGTATAAAAGTTAAACTCTTATGAAACTTTTACAAAAAAAAAATGTTGAATGTACATACCACCAATGCATTTTTTTGGCGTCATTCAGTCACAAATTTCCATGTATAGGGAACTATGTAATCTTATAAATGTTATTTAAAGGGAATACCAAACTTCATATATGGAAGCTATTCGTGATTGGATAAATGTATTATAGGGAAAATGTGGTTTCAGTCCGGTATTTTTTTAATCTCAAACACTATTTTTTTCTCTATGCTTTCAAATTGATAGAGTGGTCCATTTTTTTAATCTCAGACATTATTTTGTTCTATATGCTTTCAAATTGATACATTGGTCCATGAACTTCGGAAACTAAGTGAAAATTATGAGAGATAATTTCTCAATTTAAAAGTTAAAGAACAAAACTAAGCTTGACAAAAAGTAAAAAAAAAACAAAAAACAAAATCACATTTTTCCAGTAAATTATTTTATTTAAAAAATTCGAGTGATCGAATTTTAAAACATTTTGATAATTGACACCCAATCACCGCCACTGATTACTATTTTTCTATTATGTCATCCAAACCCTAATCAGTGAAACATGCGAGAAATTGGAATTATGCAAGGCATTAGAGGGCGAACACAAACCTCGACTCCACTCTTGGCTTGGAAACTGACGAAAGAACTCCGGTCCTGAGGTACGCAATCCCTGGCAGCAGATATAAATAGCTGTTGAATCTTCTCTAAATCCTCATCCGAATAAGTAGCGTCGGTTTTCGCTGCAAATGGAACCGAATCGAAAACTGGTCAAGCTACGAAGCATTGCAGGCGAGTAGAGGGGGGAAAACGTACTAAGCGTGAGATAGGCAGAGTGAAGGATTTCGCGGGAGGCATCCACGGGGGCCAATAGGAACTTGGAGGCCTTCCGTTTCTGCTCTTTCAGCCAATTCTTCGGTCCTGCTGCGCAACAATTTCAAGAATTAGGGTTTTCGCGAATGCGACGAGAAGCAGCTAATGTAGCTGGGGAAGTAGAAGAGGAGTGGTGCCTACAGATGCCAATGTCAATGGCGGAGGCAGGTGGAGAGAGCGCGAGGAAGGAGAGCAGAGCGATGTCTCTGCGAGAGAGAACTGAGTAAGGTGAAGGGGAAACGGTGCGTTTTGCAGGGAGTGAAGAGCGCGCCGTAACGGTGGATAGAAATATGGCTGGAAAAGAAGAAATAGTGGAAACGACAGTTGGCAACGGCATTGCAAATGGTAGCTTTTGCTCACTACGTTACCTCTGCGCGATTCTTCGGGGGCCAATTGTTTTCTTCTTTCGTTCTGTACATAATTTTCGTACCAACATATAAGGGGAAATTAATATCTTTTTTTTTATATATAATAAACATATATCTCGAGGGAAAGTGCTGTCATTTCATTTCCTAACCCATTTTGATGATTTTTTTAGTTTCATATAATTTACTCTTGTGTGTATTTTAATTTTTGTAGAATAATTATTTGTCTTAACATATTTTATATTTTCTAACAGTTAATATTAAAATAATAGTAATTGAGATAATCAAAGGAATAAAAAATATCTTAAATTAACAAAAATATATTATTTTTATGTATATAATTTAATTAACAATATTTTTATCGTTCAACATAAATAAGGTAACTATATATTTATATATATATATATATATATATATATATATATATATATATATATATATATATATATATATATTGTCTTTACTTTTTATTTAATAATTTGCTCTTAAATATTATACTTTTATTACAAAATTACAATTTATTTGGACTCTTGTAATTTATTTTCTATACATTATTTTCATATTCTAATTTTAAACAGTTGTAATATAATTTATTTGTTAATATCTCACAAAAGACAATTTTATCTTCAAACACAAATTTTTTATTATATATAGTTTATGATTTTAGATTTATTGATTATAATATATTAAAAATAATGTGTTATATAAAAATATAATCGTTATTCTTTTGTTTTTCGTCCTTAACCGTTCAAAACCAATACTTACAATATGATTTGATTACGATGAATAATATATTGAATATATTTTGTTGTTAATCATTCTTTACTTCAAATCATAAATACATTATTATAAAATAAAAATATATGCAATTATCTTTTATATATAATTTTAAAAGAAAAATATAAAAATCTAACTTCATCTTAGATTGGTCAAATACCATTTTTAACTCAAGTTATCTAGTTAGTTTTTAGTTTGCCATGTATCTTGATAAATGTATGTTGTAAATATAGTGTTGTGGTTTTAGGGTTATCATATCTTAGTTTAGGATAATAGTAATGTGGTTTAGTATTATGGTCGAGTTTGATCATTGATTAAGGTTTTATGATGGAGGTTAAGTTATTTTTAGTACTAATTAATCCAACTAGTAATAGAAATTAGTTTTATTATGAATTAAATGATCTAGATGTGCATGATGTGATGTAGTCACAAATTTTAAATTTCTTTTGCATTGAATGTGCTGATTTTTAATATAAATGTTTTACTTGTTTATTTATATATTGATTTAAGCTAATGTTTGAAATATGATTTGGTTGAGAATATTTGTATCAAATGAAGTTTAATTTAGTAAAAATGAGATTTTGCTAATTAACATCTTTGCTATAGTGTTTAATAAATGATTGAAATATCATTTATTTTGAACTAGTAAATTGAGTGTGAATTTATTTAAGAAATAATATAACTTCGAATAGGATCAAGTAACTCAAGTTAATTCTAAAATAGTAAAAAAGAGTTTGAAAAATTCAATTTGAGACACTTTGACCATTTCATAAATTTATAGAATTATGTAGAATTACTAGGTGAGTTATATGCTCATTGTGTAAAATTTGTAAATTTGAAACACAATTTGTAAATTTGAAAAGCCAAAAGCATTGGTAGTTGGATTAAGCAAAATTTGAGAAATTAAAAAATTAGTTAACATTGACACTAAACAAGTCACTTTTGTTAAGTTTTTTCAATGATTTGGTCTTTAGGTGAAATTTATCAAATGATAAAAGTCGATGAAGATTTATATTACTTTTTAAAAGATATTTAATCTAAGAATTCATATAGATTTACCATTTCATATGAAATGACTTATTTCCTATTTATATAATTATGTATTTGAGTTAAGATAATTCTCATGAACAAAGATGTAAATATTAAGAAATAAAAATAATATTGATAATTTTTTTCAATCTCATAAAATTTGAAATTATTTTTTTTATAATTTGAAATCAACTATTTTTAATCCTTACAAAATATGTGATTTTTTATTGTAATATTAATAAAATACTTTTTTTTATTCTTCAAAATTTTATCTGTTTTTAATCTTTAATATAAGATAAATAAATAATATTCATTTTATATATTTGAAGTTTTTTTTTCTTAAATTATACACACTAGTATTGCATTTCGATATCAGTATATACTTAAAATGATTATTTTAACATTTATGCGATGTATAATTAGTTGATTAATATCATATAATAATACAATAAAAAGTGATGATTTTAAAATTTAGAGAAATTGGAAACAAATTTTTACTCGGCAACATTGGAACTTAAAAAGAAGGTAAATCATATTTAAGTGAACTATTTATTATATACCTAAAGATAGAGCTAGAAAAAATAATAATATACAAATTGCTGTTAATATATATTATCCAGTTAAAAAAGATTCTTACAAATCAGTACCTTTAGTTAGTTAAAGAATTAATAAGTTTTTATTTGTAATTATTGGAGAATACATGGAAAATGATAAGAAATCAGGATGTAGGCAGTGATGAAATTGATAGATTCCGTGGCTTTCACGTGGGGATAAAGCTTGTGGTGTTAAGTTAAGGGAAAATGTGAGAAAAGAAAAGAAAGGTTGAGAAAAAAAAAGGATGGCATCATCATCATCATCAGATTCCGATCCTTTTCTGAGTATTGACTAACTATTGAGTATGGGAATTGCAAACCAGTCCAAAAAAAATTGTGGCAGGGCGCTACTTATCCACGCCAGAGCCAGAAACGAGCAGAGATTTACAAAACCAAACAACTCCCAGCACCAGCACCTTCCCTCCTTTTTCCTCCACGTGGCACGCCATCCATCTTCTCAATTTTCTCTCTCCCTCGTTTATTTTACTTCCACTAACACACCATTACACATCTCGCCAATTTTCCTTTCGTTTCTGGCTTCCGTTGCTATTATTCCTCAAAGAAAAGAGGACATAGATAGATTGTGATAAAATAGGTAGCACTAGGTAGGGGAATTGGTTCTTTCCCCAACATCAATTGATTATTACTATTATCTAATCCAAATTTCAGGGTGGGAATAATGATGCTAATTTGGTAAATGCTGGTGGAACTGCATTTCCATTCCCGTTTCGAACTTCTTGTGTTTGCGCCTCAGACGCTAACTCTTCAGTGCCCGCAGCATCTGATTCTCTCGCGTTCGCTCTCTCCTCCACCATGTCCAGGCCTATTTAATCGCTGCACGATGCGAATTCCCAAGAGGCACCTCACCTTTTCTCTCTCCAATTTCTCTCCGCAACTCGCACCTCTTTTGTCTCCTCGCCTTCGCTTCGCTTCTGGAATCTGCGCCAAACGCCCTCACTCCGTCGCCAACGCCTCCTCACCGGGTTCGTTGCTTCCTTCTCCTCTGTTTTGTTTTTTTTTTTCTTTCTCCTCTATATGATTTCTTGTGCTCTAAGCTTTTTTAATTCAACAAAACTTAGATAGAACTCCTTTCGAATTGAATTGAAATGGACGTGTAATTTGTTGACATTTATTGTAAACCTTGATTAACGAGATGAAACTGTAGTTTTAATTGTCCTTTTCTGTTCTCCTGTGCTGTTGACTTGCATACATGGTTCAACAATTCGCTTGTTGTGGATCATAGAGGTAGTAGCTACACACACCATTAGATGTGAAATATGGATTGGAAGGGAATATTCGATACTACTAGCATCTTAGAGGATTACTCTTCTTAATTCGGAGGTTAAATTTATAGGTGTTTCTCGGAGACTAGCTTGGGGAATTCCTAGAGTTGGAACATAGCTTCGTGCATTGTACCTACGCTATAATTCTTTCACAAATCACATTCAAGGTAAGATGTTTGAGTTATTTTTCAGGGAAGGGATTATAGTTCTTTTGCACGCTTTATTCAGTTAGTTTTTAAACAGATGTATTTAGAAAGTTATGGAACTTATTCTGCCAAGCTAATTAATTATTCTGAAAATAGGCAACGCTGTAGTTTCATTATTAATTGTGTGGTTTTTTAAGTTTACGGAAAGTGTTTCCTGATCGTTTTCATTCTATTATTCTCCGTGCAGGCTTAAATTTATCAGGAGTTAATCCGTTGCATGCTCAATATTCAATGGACGGAAACCACGAAATTGGTGTACATGATTCAGGATCGGTGGGTTTGCCTCGCAGTGATAGCGGCAAACAGCCACGTGTGTGGTCATCTCCTGAACATGGATTTAAAACTGAAATAGGCAAGCAGATATTCTGTAATCGATCACTGAATATGAAGAACATCGTTGCTGTGGGATTTGACATGGATTATACCCTGGCACAGTACAAGCCTGAAACTTTTGAATCTCTAGCTTATCAAGGCACAATTAAAAAGCTGGTTTATGATTTGGGATACCCTCGTGAGGTAATTTGTTTTGCTTTTCATGCATTAATCATAGTGTAAGGGTCATTGCTGATAAAAGAAATCATGATGCAAGGATTGTTGTGATAGGTATTTTTTTACATAGTTTGCTAACTTAATCTCGGTTGACTTTGTTAATGAGTTTTATTATTTGCACAATCTTTGCATGCATGATGACGCTTACATTCTGTTATATTTGGCTAATTTATTTTTTTTTATATTTTGCAGTTACTAAATTGGTCTTTTAACTGGAAGTACATGGTCAGAGGCTTGGTTCTTGACAAAAAAAGAGGCAACATATTGAAGGTATAGACTGGATAAATGTTTTCTCGACACCAATTGTACCATTGAAATAGTATATTAGCAGCTTGCCTTAACTTTTTTTTTTTCTTTATTTTTTTTTACATTTTTTCTGTTTGATTATTGGACGAATGTATTCAGATGGATCGCCACAAGTATGTGAAAGTAGCCTATCATGGATTTAGAGAGTTGTCAAAAGAAGATAAAGTTGGAACTTATGGAAATACTTTAATACGTGATTCCTTTGATGAACCGGATTATGCTCTAATTGATACTCTCTTTTCACTTGCGGAGGCCTACTTGTTTGCTCAACTGGTTGATTTCAAGGATAGCAATCCGGGCAAGATTCAAGAGGGTGTAGAGTGAGTCTTATTATTGCTTGCATAAATTTTATTTTTGAGATTTTCAAATGCTTTTTTATACCAACAAAATACAAGTACTTAAGTGAATTTTTGTTCATTCAGACATGGGGCAATTTTTGATAGTTTTTTGTAAGGAACTTAGTATGTTATCATTTATGATTGATACTTTACTAGGATTCTTTATGTGTATGGACATACTTAGAAAACAACATCTCCACATTTGACTTCACTTGAGTCCTACCGAGGCATAAAAGGTTGAAGTATCCTGCTGCCACTTGAACAATAATCTCACCTTACTATTACCAAGTAGGCAGGTGAAATAAAGGAGTAGTGCTATAATTGGTATAAGGCCATTAACCTCTTTTTTCCCCTTCAAATATTGGAAATTCATAATTGAGTTTGAGCCGTGGTTCAACATAAAGTTGTATCTTGGTGACTGATTGGTGATGGTGTCAAGCTAAAAAAACAATTTCTTTACGTTTGCTAGAGTAAGTCTCCCATATTTTTTTGCAAAGCGAGGAGCTTTCTTAAATTTGAGTACTTTTTTTATTGGAAAATTATAATTGGGTTTAACAGAGTAATGAATGAGCATTGTATCTATTTAATTAGAAAAACCATCAGACAGCCAGTAAATAGCTACTGGAGAATACATCATGATACGTATATCATTTATATGTTGTTCTTCCAGCTATGCTCGCATGTACAAAGATGTTCGAGCTGCAGTTGATTTGTGTCACCGTGATGGAACATTGAAGCAAATGGTTGCTAAAGAACCAAAAAGGTATGGATAGCCTATCAAAGCGAGAAATAGACAAATAATTATCATGCTAGCAATGAGATACTAGACTTTTGCTGTACTAACTGTTTCTTTCCAAAGTTGTGTTCTTAAATTCATATACTGCGAATGAATTGTTATTGACTTTTTCATTTTTCTGTTGAATTTCATCCATAGGTATATTAATGAAGACTCCTCAATAGTGCCCATGCTTGAAATGCTCAGAGACTCTGGTCGTGCAACATTTTTAGTGACAAATAGGTAGTTACGATTTCACCTAGACATTGTTAGCAGTTATCTTATCAGCAAATAAGCAAACTATTCCATGTTTATTAATGATTGATGTAACAATTAATTTATTTTAAAGGAATTATAAGCTTGTTTTTCTGTAAACCAACGCATGGTGCCAAGTGGGAAAGTCATGTGCAATGATACTGATTGGTATGTTTTGCAAGATTATACTACAAGGATTGAAAAGTGTTTTAAAATATAGTGAATGGATTTGATATACTTTAAAAGGGTTTTTTAAAAAACATTAGTTGGTTTTCTTCTCTATGGAAATTTTAACTAAGATTTTAAAATGTGATTTGCAGTTTATGGGACTATACAAACGTTGTCATGAATTTCCTCTGTGGATCCAACATGGCAGATGTCAGTCACAATTTTTTCTGGCTTCAATACTTTGATGTTGTAATCACTGGCAGGTCATGTTCTTCTCCTATCACATGAACTTTGTTATATATATGTTTGGCTTTATTATTCTGCATGGACTTGACTTTTCCCTATATTGTAGTCATTTGATTTGCATACTGCACAAATAATGTTTGTAGGAACCAGGGACCTTGCTGATTTTACTTTTGTTTTGGTGCTGTTAATTGGATAGCGTTTGGAATTTGTTTTCACCAGACTGCACTACATGTCTTCCTCTCTTTTGCTGAAATATATGCATTACTCATTTTATGAACTGGCTAAATATTCAATTTTCAACAGTGTTTCACTTTTACAAATGTTTTCAATTGGAAAAGTTAACTTTTCGGTGCCTTACAGCAATCAAATATATTGAAATTTGTAGATTTCCGTGCTAACCTGTTCAAGTCCACTATCCTACAGTGCAAAGCCGGGTTTTTTTCATGAGGAAAATCGTGCCAACCTATTTGAGGTTGTGCCCGAGACAGGAATGCTTCTAAATACAGATAATGGCTCTCCTATGCCCCAGGTTAGCACAATTGCACATCATTTTATTCTTTTGTCAGATCATGCATAAACCTTTTATATCTTTTTATTCAAAGGTGGGTAATACCTCAGCAAGGTTGTTCACAGAAGCAAAGAATCATGCTTGTCCAGTTTTCCAGGTATAATCATTATCATACCTAAAATAAAAAATCATTTGTGTATATGTTTATGTAAGCAATAAGTTAAAAGTTGTTTTTAATACTTGATCTTTATCCAATAATTGTTTTGACAATCAGCATTTCAGTATCATGTACTGATTGTAAATATCTGCTGTAGGGAGGCAATGTTGCTCATCTTCATAAACTGCTTTCGATTGAATCTAGTTCGCAGGTAATATTTTTTAACATACACAAGTGGTGGTAAGTTGCATCATGGTTTTCTGTTTAAGTAGTTGCTGATTTATGATTCAGGTACTTGATGATTGTCACTAAACTGAAGCTTCCTGTAAAAAATTGAATGCTTTATATGCAGGTTCTCTACGTTGGCGATCATATCTATGGAGATATATTACGCAGCAAAAAGGTTCTTGGTATATCCATCAATCCTTTTAACTATTCTGTTATAAAGGTTCTTGTAGATAAATGTGGTTATGATTGTAGGAGGGGAAATAATAATAACTGGTAATATAATTGAGAAAGTGGACATTGATGTCTGTTTGTTTATGCCTTGATATACCCAATGTTTAATCCTCCTTATGATATTCACTTTTATTTGTGTATCTTACTTTAAGTTACTTAAATTTGATTTTGATGCGATGTGTTCAATGAGCAGGGTGGAGAACAATGCTTGTAGTCCCAGAGCTTGAGAATGAAGTTAAACTCCTCTGGGAATCTAGGGATACCCGCAAGGTGCTTATTATTATTATTTTTTGTGTATGATTAATTTTATTTTTATGTTAATGCTTTACTTCATAAAAAATAAAATTGGAGAAAATTATTGGTTTAAGTCATGTGTAAAAGAATTTGTGTGGACTTCTGGCATTTTAAAGAAGGATTGCATTTGGGTACTTCTGACATGTCAATTTGCATCTAGGAAGATTTTTACATGAATAGTTTTGTGCAGGAACTTCAATTCTTGAGGAGTGAGCGTGACCGCATCGAAGATGAAATACATCATTTGAAGTGGTCTCTCAAGTAAGTATAACTCAGGTATCTCATATAGGTCTTTCCTTACTGTCTGTTTATTTTCTTAAAAGAGTGGTGCACACCGTTTTTCAGATTCAAGAATCCAAATGCTGATTCCAAGCAAAAGATATCTTCGGAACTTGATACATTGGAGGTTTGAGCCTTACAACCATTCCCATTCCATGAAGGAACTCCAATTTCTCATATTTGATAAGAGGCTTTTTCTTTGGCAGGTTGAAAGAGAGAGAGTGAGATTAGGGCATCAAGAAGCTCAGAGAAAATTACATCAAAGGGTAGGAAGTTCTTTTGTAGTGTTTCTCATTATCTTTAGTTCCCTTTCTTTCTATCAGTCTGTCTGGAACAATTGCAATATATCCAATTTACGCAGTATACACAATGTTGGTAATTTGCATTAAATCATTGCAGTTTCACGAGCCATGGGGTCAGCTTATGAAAACTGGTTATCAGAATTCTCGCTTTGCTCATCAGGTAAAAATGTGACTTTCTTTGGTGGTTTGGTTTTTCTTCGTAAATCATGAAAGCAAAATGATCTCACTGAATGAGGATTCTTTTGATGAACTTGCGTGATGCAGGTTGAGAGATTTGCTTGCCTGTATACTAGCCGAGTATCTAACCTGGGCTTGTACTCTCCAGACAAGTATTACAGACCTAGTGAAGATTTCATGCAGCATGAATTTGGCATTGTGGCTTATGAGACACCAGACATTTAAGTCGAGGATTTTGGGGTAGTTTGAGTTTGGAAAGCGAATTCTGCTATGCCCCCGTGTTCAATATTCCGGTTCTCACCTCCCTTCTGTTTCATTGATCATAGCTCTGGTTATCAATTCAAAGTGCTACATAATAATTTAAACGTCTACTGCACCGGGTATAAAGAAAGAAAGATACCACATTCTAGCGTTGTAAATTGTTTCGTCCGGCACTCAACAAAAAGTAATTGGTACCACCACGCAGTTGGAATTTACACTTTTACACTAATATAGTTTCATCAATTTTTTTGGCATACTCCAATTTTTTGATTTGGGCCTTCTTTCAAGGGCATGGAAAAAAAAGTTTCATCGATTTATATTTTTTTGCTGATTTGAGTTTCATCATTTTGTTATGAATGGAGTTTCATCCTTTAATATACATAAAAATGTTCATTTAATTTTCATAGCTGAGCATTTTTATTTTAGTCTTTATACATAAAATCTATCTTTTGCAGTCCTTAGATATATATAGCTGAAATAGTATTAGGTAACTTTTAAATATAAAGATAAAAGTAAAGTTTTTGTAAGTATGGAGATTAAACTAGTGGTTAAATTTTGGCATAATAGCTGATTTTGTTTTATTTTTTCAATTTTGCCCCCCTCTTTGTAGAGGACTCAATTTGGTTCTATAACTCAATATACTCCCTTCCATTAACATGGTTAAGTTACCTAATGAAAAAGAACAATGTGACACCCATGTGGCTATACTTTCTAAGGTGGATATCGTTATTTATCTTATATGAAGTGAGAGTAGCTTTTGTATTCATATGTATAAGATGTTAGACATAAACCTATAATGAACTTATATCTTGTATTTATCTTTAAGATTTTTAGATTTCTAATTATATATATCTTGTATTTATCTTTAAGATATTTAGATCTCTAATTATTTATATTTGAACATGAGATGATACTCCTGATTAGAGATGATAGAAAAAGTCCCCAGATGGATATATCAGTAAAATCTGCAAAATAAATTCATTGGTGTTATTATTCCAATGGACACACTTCAATAAGTATAAGTGTGTGACCTATTAGTACAAAAGAGAGATTGGGTTGAAAGGATAGACTTTCTAAACTTTCTTTCTGAATATTTTGGCCCTAAAAGAGTATAAAATTGAAGGCATTACTTATTAGATTAAGCCATAACCTTCAATCAAAAAATTTAAAATAGTAGATTTGCAAGTACTTTTTATTTATATATTATTCATCTTAACTATTTTTATTCAATGTGAGTCATTCGAGTGATTTTGAACTTTTAACATCACCGTCATTTATGTTCTTTCTCAACAAAGATTTAATTAAAAGAGCATAGGTTAAAAAAGTGTTCCAATTTCAGTACTAAAATGGTGATAAATCATATGTTAATGTTTCAATTTTAGTATTTAATTTTTTGTTTTTTACACAATTCAGAATGATACTTTATAATACTTGTTTTCCTATATTTCTCAAAGTGAACGACGGATAGACTCTTGTGTAGTTGAGAATGTGAGCTCATGCTGAGGGAGCAAAAGGGTTCTGTGTACGTCGAAGGTTTTGAGTATAAGAAGGCTGATATCAAAACTTTCAAAGCATATTTGCATTACGTTGAACAATGGGAAAAGTAGAGAATGGTGAAAGAGCTCTGTTTTGTTATTACTCTTACGATCTTATAAAATCTTTTAAATCGTAAATACAAAAATAGTTATTTTCTTATATTTTACGTTTTCCAAACACTTATGTCCGCGAAATCGTATTTACTTGATTTTAAATAAATTAATGTATCAAAAGCTATTTCATTTTTCATTCTTTTTAAAGATACCCTTAGTAATTGGAATTATTTTCCTACGAGAGTGCTTAGGGTAAATTAATAGCTCTGTGAACATACGCTGCAGTGAATCCCTTCCAATTGGGCCAAAGAAACACAATATCTATGTATCGTTGCTTTTGAATATTTTAGTAAAAGAAGATAAAAAAAAAAAAATTGATGTAAAGTTTTTTTTCATGTATATCTTATCAGTTTGATTTCTGATTTGCGCTCTATCCTTTTATTATTTTGATTGGGCGAATTCATGCACACGTACTCGTGACATGTTAGAACAGAGGAAGTTAATAAAAATATGATTCCGGTCAAATCCACAGGGTTGGATTACATAATCGGATGGAACAAAAACAAAGGATTGCCTTCATGGCATGACTTGTCATTTGATGGGAATATATAACAAAAAAGACATCCAACAATAAAATAGGTGCTAGAATAATACAACTTATCTCATCTCATATAACTGAATCTTTTATCAACAAATCTCTGATGTCAAACTATCATCTCATACCAGAATAAACAGGCTGTCAGAATTGGACCCCATGCATTTGTGTCTGCTAATAGTTTATGTGATTTGAACTTACAAAAAGGTGCTTAGATCCTTCTTTGCGAAAATAAGAAAAGAAAAACTGAGTTAACTAAGAAAATTGTTTAAGCTCCAAGGCATATTCTATCATGAAGACATTCTATCGCAATTAACCAATAACGTTCCCACTATCATCACAATTATCTATGGGTATAAAGATATCCGAAAGCTTCTCTGCTTGCTGCCGAACATTTATACGCTTTTCTGCTTATTTTCCTTTTGTCGGAGATTATTCAATTTGGTTGCTCCTCACGTTTTGAGTTGTTTTACATCTCGAATAAAACCAATTTCATCAATGATTTGATTTGTATACAAATGATTATTCCACAAGTCACAAAATTGGAATTGCTTTCATTTGGCTACTTTTTATTTTACTTACACTTGTATTTTCCTTTTCTCTGTCGGTTGTATTGAGTATTTACGTGAGTTAGGCGAAGTTATCTAATGCTTATCTTAAACATAAAGATTGATATTAACATAATGTAAAGTTAAGCAAATGAAATTAAATGAGCTTGGTGCAAACGTTAACGTTATCAAACGCAGGATATATGAGAGAGTTAATGGGTGAGTGTGGAATTTTTCTTGTGTTTTTCACTTTATGGCTTCTCTTGTCGATCAATAATTTATTCCTCCAAAAACATTGTGACTGCGAAAGGAATCGATTGAAACTTGTTTGGAGTAGCAATGCGGGTGTAACATCTACAATAAGACGACCAAGGGTATCTATATATCCAGAATATATAGACATGTTCAAGTTGTGAAGAAGGGACCTCACGAAGAAAATACAGCACTAGTTGTAAAGAAAGAACAATTGAATTTGCTCATGGTGGAAAAATAAACATGCATGGTTGATAAGGATTCCGGGTTTATTCAGTCGATATCTCAGGATATATCCTCTTCTTCCTCCTCCTCCTCCTATCACTCCAATTTGAAGGGTCTGTTTCAACAAATCATCACTGCTGCAAAAAGCCATATTCAAATCTCAACCATATGAATTCAAGATAGCAGACAACACTCTCTTCCGTGGTTACATTATTTTCTCCGTACCTCTCTCTATCAAATTGGCGATACCCCATTCTAGTTCTAAAACTTTTTCACCAATGCTTGTATACGTTGGAGAAGAAAAATAAAAAGTAGTAAAATGATTTTTAAGTCTTAACGATAAGATTAATTTCTATAATGATTTTAATACTTTAAAAGTTAAATTATATGAATTTATTATAAATCATTCATATAATTCTTTTAATTCTTTTGATTTTAGAGGTGACATCAATTATCTAGTAAGAAAGATAAAATAGATCAACTAGGATCAACTCAATAAAATCGTAACACTTAGATTATTCTGATATTAGATAAAAAGAATTATATTCTTGATTAATCATTATAACTTTTTTTACTTAAAAAGATAAATTTTAAATACAACCATTAATATTAAAATTAAGGTCTAAAAATTATGTAAATTATTCATTTAGCTATAGCTTTAACATAAAGATAAACCTCCGTTCAGACAACAAAAATTATTTCTTCTAAACACTGAAATCATCTTAGAAATTTTACAAAAGATTTATACATAAACCAATCCTAACGAAATTAATTAATTTTTTCAACAAGTCAACCTCAATTATGAGTTTCATCTTTTTATCTAATCAAAAAATAGTGTAAAAGGCATCAATGTCATGTTCTAATTTTCCGTGTAAAAAATAACTGTACTGTAGGAGTGGTGATAGGTTAACAACCCTTCAATTTTATACAATTAAATTACAACCACTTTTGTTATTTTTTTAAGGAATACTTTAATTTATATTTTAATTTAATATTTAATAATTAATTAAGTTGTATAATAAAAGGATGATGTCAAAATACTTTTTTTTTTTCCTAACAATGTATGGTCTCTCCTTGTCTGCTTACATGAGTTGAAAGCAATGTGTTCTTAGTTGTCACAGAGGGTGGAATAGTGCACATTGTGTTTTAGCACAAGAGATAGAAGGTCATATGAACCGTGGAAACTTTTGGATTCCAGTCAATAATTAATTATCTTGGCGCTAATTATGTCTGTAAAATACTATTAGCAGCAGATAATAGGCTAAACTAATGTGGTTTAATTAGTTTATGGTTTGACTAAACAATGATATTTGTTTTTTGCTGTCGCAGAATTAGATCCATTGTCTATGTAGAAGACCTACGCTAGCTGAGAATTTAAGGGTGAGTCCCTTTGACTAAACCTTTCAAAGCATCTATATTTTGGAATCTAAGCATGGATATTGGTTAGAAATGAATGAAGTGGCCCCCAATGGCAACTTGAATGGGTAGTGGAGTGATCATAAAGCTTCTGAAACAGAAAGGGAAGCTCTTGAGAGATAAATTCGGGTCAGGGCTATGCGTGGATGATAAGGATTCTGAATGTATCAGCATCACCTCACCCCTTGCCATGGATCAAATAAAGTATAAATGTTTCTTGGTGGAGCCCTCTTCTATTTTCCTTATTTTGAACAAAATATGCCAATCATCATATTTACCATTTCAATAAACAACTAGTCACCCATCTTTAAATTAATCTTCAATAATCAACATTGTTGGTGCCTCCAAGGTTGAAATTCAGCCACCGATTCAAGTTATATATGTGGTACTGTATTTTGTTCTACCACGCATATCCATCCTTTTTTTTTTGTCATGTCGCTTTCATTCAATGTAAAATAAACAACTTATTACAATGCACTTTCGGTTGCTCACCTTGGAAGATTAGATTTGATTACATTGTTAATGTAAAACAGATGGAAAGTGTCCTATGTCTAACCTTTATTTACTCATTTTCCCTGCAACAAGATTAACTTTAAGATAACGCCAACATGCTGAAGAAAATAACTTAAAGATTAACTTTAAAATAACTGAAGAAAATTTCTTACAACATATAAGTGATGTGTGAATACTATAAGTGCATCATAATGAGGAGCAACAAATATAAGTAGTGTGACAATACAGCTACAAAATTTGAAGGGGAAAAGCAATTTAGCTACTTTGCAACTTGACTGTTAAGTTTGTTTATGTTGTTAGTGGTAGCTTGATTATACACTTAACATGAACACAATTCAGTGATATGCAATGAAAATGAAGTGCTTTGTGAAGCACACAATAGAGTGAGGAAACAGCTGCTGATTATGGAGTGATTTGGTGGACCCACCTGTCCTCTCTACCGTGCAAGTTTAGATCTCCAAAGACGTACGGGCCATCACAAATCAAATGCACTTCGCACCGATTTCTTTTCTCTTGCTTCATCTAAACCCTTTAAAAAGTTGCCAAATCTAATATAATCCGTTACAGACACATAAAAAGATAAAATGTAGAGTGATTTCTAATGCAATGATTTATAATTTTTGTTTTGCTTGTAGTAATATAATATGTTAATACATGTAATTAATCAAATTTGAAATTTTTATAAAATGGATTATAAGTGTACCTTATATCTTTAAAATAGACTTGTTGAAATTTCCATCAGAAACTAATATCTGATTTGTAGTTCTGGTTGTCGTTGAACAATAGCTTCGTATAACTATTCCTGAATAATCTACAAGCAAAAAATGTTACCTTCGGAGAATCTTCTCCTTTCACACACTTCTAAAGCTACTAGCTACCTTATTTGGAAAGCTTTTGGATGAATAACACTATAAGCTGATCTAACAGTATACCCTCCTCTTGGTTCCCTATTACATACGTACCCACATGTCGTCTTCACTCCTATTAGGCTTCACCACTGTAACTTGAGTTTCATAATTTGAAGAATTTCCTACGTCATATAAACCTCAATTCTCATCTCTCTCCTACCCACCCTCCAATGTTCTCCCTTGATGTTGTTTTTGTTCTGAGAAAAGATACAATCTTTTGAACTCCTTTACTAAAGTTGTTTCCCCAAATTACCTATCCAACCAAAATATAGTGTTTGAACTTTTCAAGTTTTCCTATCCACCTCAAACCACTTATTAAGGCTGTCTCTTCCCCATTCCTTCCAAAGATCTTTCCACCACATTGAAGCATTTTTGTTTCTTTCCGTCCCAGTGAAGTTTTTCCAAACACCATACTTGGAAACCAGGATCCTATGTAGTAAACGTTGTAACTTATATCCAACTACAAAGATCAAGATCAAGTAACGGCAGTTAAATATTGGGTGTCATGATTTTGGGTTGAAGAAGCTCGTTTAATCATCTATACAGACATTTCTTTCGTGGGGTAGAGCTCAAACGTTCTACAACCAATAAATCATGTCCCTAATGTGTGAAAGAAAAAAACGTAAAATGTTATAACAAGAAAGCGCGTATTTGGATGTATAAAATCATGTTCCAGGTGACCTGGTCCGTTTCCAAAACGTGCCAGAGATAATTTTTGTTTGCATAATTGTTTTGCCAAATGTGAGGTGGTGCCAGTTTGCGTCTTTCTCAACTAACATTTTAGTTCAGTTTAGATCCGTAGTTTAAGGCGTTAACGTTATATTCATACAGGGACAAGGGTGGGGTGTGGAAACTGATAGCGTGAACATGAAATTCCACGAGGATCATATCTACAAATCAAAAGGGTGTGTCATATTAAATTCTTTCAGTAACTGCGAGGCATGCATGTGACGTGACAAGGAATTCACAAGAACGAGTGAAAATAGCAGGAGACAACACCTTTCTCAATTAAGGCAAAATCTGCGTTAGATTTGGTTACATTTCATAGAGGTTATTAATTAAGCTTTAAGTTAATTTAAAAAAGACATTCAAAAGTTAAAGAAAACCACGTCCGTATCTAGGAATTTCAGAATGTGTCCCACTGTTTTGTTCGGAAAGCAACAGCTAGCATAAGCATCAAGTACACAACACAAACACTTTCTATACCCCCCACTAATATATAAAGGGCACCAATGTTATTAGTTCCCTTAAAAAATCATCAAAACTCTATTGTAACAACACTTGCTTCTCTGCTTGGTGCACTAGCAAATGGCCTCAAGCCAGGGTTGGACACCGAAGCAGAACAAAAGATTTGAGAATGCCCTTGCCATCTTCGACAAGGACACTCCAGATAGGTGGCACAACCTGGCCAGGGCCGTAGGAGGAAAAACTGTGGAAGATGTGAAAAGGCATTACGAGAAGCTCGTGGAAGATGTGAAGCAGATTGAAGAAGGCCACGTGCCCCTTCCCAATTACCGAAGTGTTGCAAGCAGCATCAGAGGTTACGGTTACATGGATGAAGAAAACAGGTTATTATTATTGTTTAGTTTTTATGTTCAATTCTCACATACTGCTCCAATGCAGTATTGTGTCAAAGCTAGTATATATATTTCTATATGTTCTACACATATACACAAAATATAGTTTGTTCATAACTATGAAGATTATTGTCTTATTTGGTTGTTGTTTCTGGTTTTGAGTGTGATTGTGTTTATGATAATGCAGGATGAAGGGTCTGAGACTGCAGTGAAGCTTGATTTGCCAATAATATGCTGGATGCTTGGATTAGCACTAAAAATATTTTATTCGCTTTTTATTTCTTTCCATATATATGCGAAGCATCATCGGTGCTTTCTATAAATGTAAAGATGAAACTGTCCCAAAGAGGGACAAACTGGTCAATAGAAAACATATAAAGGCATTGGATATCAATTTTTGTTATGTTATTCGGTTCTCTCTCCGCGTGAGAACGGAGTTACAATTTAATGAGTTATAATAATATTTTGATGATATTTTTAGCCGATATAAATTTTGAATAGTAGAGAATCTTAGTAACAAAAAATAAAACCATGATTGATACCCAAAATAAAAGAATTAAACTGAAATGTTACGAAACTAAATCAGTAAAGTAACCTTTGGAACGCCGAAACTGCTTAATGAACTGGTGCATATTTTGAATCCCTAAATTCTTCACACCTTTAGAGGCTTAGTTTGGTTTATGATTTCTTAAATTTAAAATAAATTTTTAAAAAATAAATTAATCCATAAATACTAAATTTTATATTTAGATTTCATAAAAGTTCCTTTTTTTTAACATAGTTAATCTTTCGTTCATATATACAGGAAACTTTTAGCACGTAAAAATGTATACGACTTACATTATATTCGAAGTGATATCATCAAGATTCAACTCTCAACCATTTGTGTTTACTAATGTTAGAATCATATCGTTTTATTTTATTAGATATTATGTTATATGCTTATTCATATATGAGTTTGACTTAACATATAGAGTTTGATATTATATTTTTAAAATTTATTCTGACAATGTCAAAATAATATTTGGCTAAAGCTACTTAACACAAGGGTATTTTATTTATTTATTTTTGGATAATATATAAATATGTATGTAAACAAATAATACACATGTTAGTGAAAACCACCAATTTTCAAACACCATAAATTGAGTTAGACAATTAATTTTAAGTTGAGTAATTGAATATTGTATTAATTAATGTGAAGTATGTTGTTATTAAATGGTCCATCTATGCTTGGACATTATAATTTTCTTAAACAGTTTGTATTAATGGTCTTTAGTTTATATTTGTTAAAAAATCATCTAACTAGAAATCATTAATGGTATGACTTTTAAAGTATATTATTATAAAAAGTCAATACACTTAGGTCAATTCATGCCATCATTATTGGATGAAAGTTCAAAAATAATTTATATCAATCCTTCAATAATTAGTTAAATACAAAATAATTTAAATTATTAAACCTTTGTGATTAATTGGAAAAGGACCTAATTGGATTCATGCATAACACATGCTTGAAATCATTCAATAGCGTTTAAATGTAACTAAGCCTTGAACCATGGATCAGCTTGAGTTAGTATAATGTTTGTAAGATATTTCATGGTTTCACCTTGAAGATACAGGTCTTATGTTGTTAAAAAAAAAAAAAAAAAAAAAAACAATCTTTAATATGAATTTTTATGAGGAAAATTACAAAAGTGTTTATTTGAGAAATTATTATTAAAACGAATCTATTAACATTTATTGATATGGTCACTCTGATGTGTATTTTGTAAGGTACACTACAATAAAGTTTGAATATTATACGGTATTTATTTTGAAAAATTATATCGTAAAATATTTAGGGCGGGTAACACAAATTTATATATTGTGATCTGCTGTATAAAATCAACATATTATTTCCTTCATTCAAATAAAACAATTTATTCAATTAAGTGTATGCTTTATAAATAAGAGATGGTTGAATTATATATAATAGTAATGTATTAATAAATAAAATATATTTGAACAATAAAAGGCATAAAATAATTAATTTATTCAATTAAGTGTATGCTTTATAAATAAGAAATGGTTGAATTATATATAATAGTAATGTACTAATAAATAAAATATATTTGAACAATAAAAGGCATAAAATAATTAATTATAAATAATTAATGTTAACTATATTTTGTTAACATAGAAATGAAGTGATTTATATAAGTTAGCAAAATAACTAAAAAAGCAAAATTCCTATGTAAACTCATGTTTTAGTAATGTTGAGGAAAACTTGCATGACTATTGTCTATAGGTTTGTCTAAGTTTATATATAGACTTATCTAACCTGCAAACTATTTTTTTTTTTTTTGTTATTTGTAATCTTAGAAAATATTTATATATATTTAATCAAATAAATTATTGAGAATATATTGTTGAAATATAGTTGTTATTAGCTTAATTTTTTTACAATAATAATGTAAAATCATTTCAAAAGTAAGTTTGATCACTAATGAAAAAAAATTATATGAGAAATCAATCATAAGTTGTTGTATGTAGACTTTTGTTATTAATAATTTTGTATCAAATTAACTTAACTATCAATATTGTATGTCAATTTAAAACAAAACCATACATATCCATAAAGTATCTACCTGAGTAGAAGAACTAAAAATAAGTATAATTATCTTTTAAAGTCTTAGTTTAGAGTCATAATATTTTTTTAATATGGGTAATAAAATGTCTAATAATGTAATTAAGACTCATAAATAGTGAAAATTTAATTTATAAAGACTATGCATTTTTTATTTTATTTGAGTTTGTTTAAAGAATAAAAAATTATGAATGGGATAAAGGTAAAATGTGTTAGAGGATACATCATCATACAAGTGAGATGTTTTCTAAAACACCTTAGATGATTCTAAAAAGGTTACACGTTTATCAGTCCTAGACATTGATATTTTATTTTAGATGCATTGTGGGGCTCATTAGATTGATAAAGAATAAAAATATCTAAGGCTAAATGGTTAATGATAAATGAATTACCATATCATTAGTGAATAAACAATAATCTCCACATTAACTTACTTCTTTAAAAGGAATTTTTCTTTTATTACAAAATAGATCCATAAAATTGTTTAGTGTCTAGATGGTACATTTTATATCTTTTGTAGTCTCTCATATAACTAACAAAATGAGATAATTAACAAAATTAATGGAGTGAGGTGAGGAATAATTTCTTTTTGGAGAATGATAAAGTTATTGCATAAGCCAAAATATTAAAAACTTTTAATAATTAAAATTTTTAACAATAAAGTTTGATTACTATCTGATAAGATGATTATTGTTGTAGGTATTAGCATTACTCAACTTTATTCTGTATTATTGTTTCATACGGGTTTTGTATGTAGTTCAATTCAATTTAAATTTACATTTTTATCATGGACGATAATCTATCACTTATTCATAAAATATTTGTAATATTTTTATTTCCTTTACCAATAGTATTTTTTATTTTCATAATACTAATTATTGTAAGGACATTTCTCTTTAGCATTTCAAATATGAAAATGTCTCTAATAAATTCTTTTGATTTTTTTTAATTTTGATTAATGGTAATTTTAATATTTTTTCATAATACTTTTATTTCTAATTGTCAAATGTATTAGAAAATTATTATTTAGTTCACTTAACAAGACATTTCAACGGTAACTTTTTTTTCTTTCTAACGCTGGTTATAACAAAAACTATATGTAATAGTAATATACTTCAAAAACGGAAAAGATGTTAAAATTAAAGAAAACAAAAATAAATTACTATATATAATATATAATTATATTTGATTAGAATAATTCCTGTATGTGCTATATGCTAATTTTTTTTTTCAATAAAATATATTTAAAAATTAAATAAACATTCAAAATGAACGTTTTTTCTTTTATTATAATTTGATTTCAAAATATAAATATTTACTACACATACTCACTTAATTATTCTAAATCGTTTTAGTTCTAAATATAATAAAAATTATTTTAATTAAAATAAATTAGTGATAGTTTTTTTTAACTATTTTTTTTTCATAGACTGTAAATTAGTTGAAAGAACTTTTATGCCTAGAAAGGGATGATTTTTTTTTTTTAATATGTTTGGTTAAATGGCTATCAGAATTAATCATTCACCATCATTAGAAACATATCAGTGCTCAAGGTTGATGACTCAACCCAAAAGAAAAAAAAAAAAAAAAAAAAAAAAAACACTCAACTCCAAAAATATCCCCTAAAAGCAGGAAACAGTACATATGTTTGAAAGGAGACATGTTTTTAGTGTCATCCTTTATAGAAAATGACTTGGCTAATTTCAATTCATAAATTTACAGCTAATTCTCCAATAAAGCCATTCAAATTGTTATTATGATTCTTCAAGTCGCTTTCACAACATGATCATCCCTTGCTTCTTCTTCTTTTCTTGTATTGGTGCAAATGTCAACAACAACAATCAGTTTTTTTCTATTTCTATACAAAAAAGTGAATTTCATCACCCAAAGAAAGTTTGGGCCCTTCAGAATCAACTGGGCTTTATCATCACTTGTAGTAGGAAATTGTTCTACACACCTTCTTTATTAGTAGTGCCCTCTTTCTGAAAGCACTATTTTGGACATGTTCAAAATTCGTTGACAATTCAACCACGCAAACAACAATAAAAAGTTAATTCTACTTTAATAAAAGATTAATTGTTCTTACCAGATTTGTTATTGTCTTATCGTAGAGTTCTGTGTAGAATAATGGTTTTCCTTTTATGTAACAATGATGATGATGCACGGAGCTAAATGACAAAGAAATAAACCCAGTTTAAAAGAAAGAAAAATCTATCCGTTGAAGGAAATCCTTGAGACTTTATAAGAATAAATGAAAAAAAAAGAAGAATGAGTTTAAGTTCAAGTTCACTCCCTTTATATGTTTTTATTCCATACGAGTAATTGTTATTTTTTTATGAAGTTATGAATAATACATAAATAGTTTTTAATAATTAGTAAAAATATTAAATATGCGTGACTGAGTTGTTGCTCATTATGTATTGCAACAAAGTGATTATTTTTCAATTATACAAGATAATAATCTCATAGGGGTAGGTATAGCGACTTTTGTTAATTTGTATCATATTAATTCAATTACTATGAAAAAAACAATTTATTTTAAAATTAATTTAATTTCAATATATATATATTTTTAAAAAAAGTAACTTGTAGGAAATATACAAGGAACGCCAAGGTTAATTCTGTTAACAACTTTTTTTCAAAATAACAGAGGCGCGTTTAGAAAAAATAGACGGGAGAATAACAATCCCCCAAGCGGTGGTGGTGTACACAAATTCGCAAAAAATCCGTCGTGGGCTGATTTCACTATGTTGGGCTTGCAAATTGGGCCAACAAGAATGTAAAGGTTCACGTGCAGCACGCATTGTGAGATAGCGTGTGACAAAGGAACAAGAAAACCCACACCAAGGTAAGATCCAAGACGAAGACCAAGACGAGGAAGAAAGGCAGCGAAACTGGAGAGAATGAAGAAACAAATGATTAGAAGCAGTTGGATTAAAGGAGAGTGAGTTCCAACCATTATCATCATCGCATTACATTCATTCAACTTCAAACTCATTCAATTTCATTCACTTTCCTCAATCTTCAATTCAACCCCACACTTATGGGTGAACATACGCTAGGTCAAGCACAATCCCTAATCGAACCTCAGCCCCACCCAGCTCCCTCCTCTTCCGCCGCCACCGCCCCCGACGGCGCTCAGGCGGACTCCGAACTAAACAATGTCCTTCCGCACGCAAACTCCCCTGCCTCGAAAATCCCCCTCCGTCCCCGCAAGATCCGGAAGGTCTCACCGGACCCTTCCACATCCGAATCCCAAACCGAACCCTCTAAACCGAGCAAGAGCGGCGGCCGGAGCACCAAGCACGTTCCGCCTTCGCGAACCCTGGCGGGGGTGCCGCGCTTAGTTGCGCGTTCACTCTCGTGCGAAGGTGAGGTGGAGATCGCGCTCCGATTCCTTCGCAACGCAGACCCTCTCCTCTCCCCTCTAATCGACATTCACCAACCCCCAACCTTCGACAATTTCCACACTCCCTTCCTCGCCCTAACGCGCAGCATCTTGTACCAGCAACTCGCGTATAAAGCAGGCACCTCCATCTACACGCGCTTCATCGCACTCTGCGGTGGCGAAAACGGCGTCGTTCCCGAAACTGTTCTCGCTTTGACTCCCCAACAGCTTCGCCAGATTGGGGTTTCGGGACGGAAGGCGAGTTACCTTCACGATTTGGCGAGGAAGTACCAGAACGGGATACTCTCCGATTCGGCCATTGTGAACATGGATGATAAGTCACTCTTCACTATGCTAACCATGGTCAATGGAATTGGCTCTTGGTCTGTTCACATGTTCATGATTTTTTCACTCCATAGACCCGATGTTCTCCCCATCAATGATTTGGGTGTGAGGAAAGGGGTTCAGCTCCTCTATAATCTCGAGGACTTGCCCCGGCCGTCGCAGATGGACCAGTTGTGTGAGAAGTGGAGGCCTTATCGCTCCGTTGCTTCGTGGTATATGTGGAGATTTGTTGAAGCCAAAGGAACTCCTTCGAGTGCTGTGGCAGTAGCCACTGGTGCCGGCTTGCAGCAGCAGCATCACCACCAGCACCAACAACATGAGCAACAGCAGCAGCAGCAACATCCTCCACAGCCGCAGCTTCTGGACCCCATAAATAGCATGTTTAATCTCGGGTAAGACATTACTGGCTCCTCAGCTTTTCATATGCTTGATTTAATGGTTTATGTGTTGATTTGATCCCCTAGTGAATATCTTGCTCATATTAAATGAAAGTGTTCGTATTTGGAATATGCACTTTACCTGTAATGATTAATTTCCTTTTTTGCTTTGATAATTTTTTTTGAAATTAAATGAATTGTTTATGAAAATGTGTTATCAAAGGCTTACTTTCTCAATAAATGCTTCTGCTAATGAACAATGGTTATCTATATTGGTGATTAAATGTTATACAAACACTAGGTGGTTAAATGTTACTAGGTCAGACTTCCTTTTTCTTTCCTTAATTACACCTGTGGGCTGATTATTGTGTTAAGAGATGTGCACTTTCATCTTGTGAAGACGTGCTGCTGCATTCCTTCTTTTCCCAGATTAGGAAAACCTTCATACCTCGTGGTTACATATCTTGATTTTGCGTGTTTTATCTTTGTTCAATTTCCATTAAGTTGACTGGTCGTTGAACATTATAACTCCTTGAGATATTTTTTGCTGCTCCTTTTTCTCTTTCTGCAAGCTAATTGGAAAAACAAAAGGAATACCGTAAGACATTTTATCTTTCCTTTGACTCTTAATGGTTGATGAAAATTATTGTTTAAATTAAAAACTTAAGTTAGTTGCACTTTTGGCCATCCAATATCACATTTGTATGGTTTTACTCCCTCGAGCTCCAACTGCGTTAATTGGGTTTCCAAGTATAGTAAGTTTAGTCTCCCTAGGTTTTAATTGTGTCAATTGGATCCTCTAGATATGGTAATTGTGTGGTTTTAATCCTTTCACTAATTGGAATTAGTTGATCTAACATTGACTTATGACATATTTGGGAGACTAAATCCACACAATTTGCACAATTAGAACACAGGGAACTAAAATTAAACAATTGTAATTTCACTGGGATCCACTTGACACAATTAAACTCGAGTGACTAAAATCACAAAAATTGTGATACAAGGGGGACCTAAAGGACAATTAAGTTAACTACCTTTTTGTGTCAGTGCTTTTGGCCGATGATACTTTAAATGATGAGATGTAGAGTACCTGATAGCTGAGATGTCATGTGAAACATAGCTTTCTCTGTCTAATAAGGAAGAAAACTAGTGCCTTTTGTGTCTTGGTGATCTTTGGTGACAAGATATGTTGCATGTGATTAACTTATGCTCTCCTTTTGGTTCTCTTGTTATGCAGTGTATGCACAGCTTTATGTATCTTTTAGTCTTGTGATTAGATAATGATGGGGAAGTTAAAAACATCAAATAGTTTTTCATAACTTTTGAATTGAGGGAAAATTTGGCATCTCTCAAATTGTATATTGTTTATATAGGCTGTATGAGGGAAGAAACACTTGCCATAGTATGTGGATGTGAAAAGCGATGAAAACAAGAATCATATAGAAAAGTACGGTCTAACGTTTAAAAATTGAACTAGTACCACCAAAACTTCAAGTGGTGATACTACTAAGTAAAATTTCATTACCTAAACATGGAGTCGTCACTATATGATTTGTGGTGCTGGGAGATTGAAAAAATGGCTGTGTCAATTAAGCTATCTTACCACCAAAAAGAATGTTGAGAGGAGATCATTGCTGCCTTGTTCATCTTGAAGGGAATAAGTCAACACTCCCCATTAAACATAATAGACAATGGGTATGTACAGTTTAATATAGTCAATGCTTGGAAGCTTCTAGGCTGAACTATAGACTAGCACTGCATGGTTTGCACTGGAAGAAGAGATGTGAGGATCTTGATTTATCAATCAAACTTAAATTTTTTTAATGTATTATTTTTTAGTCAGGCTTCAAGTTGAATTGAAGGCAGGACCGGTTTCCTTGTTTCATTAAATTGATTCTTTTAAAATAGATAAGGTAGTGAGAATAACTTGTGGTTACAATTTGAGAGGAGTTGATGCATTAGAGATGCTCAAGGTTATTGTTCTGTTGTTTATTCATTGCGATTTTCTAGATGGTGATTTGAATTGAAAACTATTTGTCAATTATCCAAATCCCCCCATAAGGCACCTTGGGTGATTAGTGGGCGTCAGGAGAACTTTGCATTTTTTGGTCGGTGTGGCCTTTTAGTAGTCGATGGGCTTGATGTAGTTGCAGTGTATGTAGCATCTCTATTTTCATTCATTGATCTGATGTGATCATTGGACCTTCAAGGTGGTTATATTTTTGGAATTTCGTCAGTTCTCATCATATTTTGGAAAATTGCTTCTCTGCCTGTTAATAGTTAGTGTTTAGTTTGGTAGTCTGGTAATTATATTGGAGTAATCACGTGTCTATTTTGTGGTTTCTCTTATGTGATCCGTCTTCTGAAGCTAAATCTCAACTTATAATAGTCAGTCACTAGACCATTTTGTTTGTAAAAGTTGACGTTGGAATCATTGCCATAACATAATCAAGACCAAAAAAATGACGTGATGTTATTTCTTCCATTGGTTGTTCTGATAGATCTCCTACGAAGGCGTCTATTTTATTTAAAATAATTTTTGGAGTAAACTTATAATGCTATGTTTTGTCCGTTTGTTATAGAGTGGTGTGTTCGTGTTGTAATGTAGTTGTGCTTCTTGGTGCCAACTGTCAAGTATTTCCATAAAATCTAATCGATATATAGTTTATAACAATACGCAAAATTCAGTTACTGTGAAGGAGAGGTGAAAATTTCAAGGTAAAGCATGCGTCTTCATTTGGCTTCATTCTTTCTGTTCTCTGCAACTTCAAATGTGTAATTGTTTATGCGTCTAATCTAGTATTGATGTAATTTTAACACGTTTCTGTTGTAATTTTTTATGTTGCCTAATGCTATATTTATGTTGTCTCGGTTCTGTCAAATGTGCTATAGGGCCGCCTGTGCTTGGGGACAATGATCGCCAACGGAATTTGTATCAGGCTTCGTTAGCAGTCGCTCACACGTGAAGTTTCAAAGACACGACGTGAAGTGTATTTGATGATAGATCTTAGTACTGAGACTTGGACATTGGGAGCATTGAAGAATTAGTGTGTGATTTGCCTTGTGTTCAATAAAGCCAGTACAAGATTAATAAAGGCCACTCCTTAATTTTGTTTTTATTTATGAGTAATTGTAGTTGTTGGAGGCCTATATCAAGTTGTGAAGTTGTCATGTAGTAGGACTAGACTGATTAGAGGGCGGTGCTTCATTGCCTTTGCTGCATGGTAATGTGGTTTTTTGGACTTTTAGACCATCTCATGTAATTATGTATGCATGCAGTCATTATCTTGCATCCCCCTGCTACTGGATGAGCCCTCTGCTTTACGTATGGTTTGTCTAATGTAAAAAAAAAGAGGGGGCTAAGTCTTATCCGTAAGATCTGTTATCTGGTAATAGGGTCTGAATTTATTAGATCTCAGTTATAGTGCAGTTTGCATCTATTGCTTAAGTCATGTGGTGATTAGTAACCCGTTAATTTATTAAGATTCATAAATGAAGTTAGGTTATTTAATGTAATTGATGATAATGTCCTACATTGAATTTTTATTTCAAAAATATCTACAAAATTTATTAGTTTAAGTGGGTTGGTTATATTTGAAGATACCACTTGTAATTCTAGAACTAATTTTTTAATTTAAATAATTCAATAAATGTATTTTCTTTCCAAGAAAATGAGTTTTACAATAAATTAAGAGTATGAAAAAGAGGCTAACTTTTGATTCATTTGAAATTGATCTAATGAGTTTTATGATTAGGACAGATTTTTTATTTATTTATATTTTATATAGAGGACCAAAGATAGCACTGAGTATTAAATTTTTTATCATTTTGGAATTTTTTAATTTGATAATACAAATCTTTGTAATAAATATACTGGCATTAGTGGTTAATTCCAGTATACTATTTTTTTTATAACATAAATAAAAGTTCTCCACTTCTCGTGATACGATAATTAATAATTTCCTATCCACCTCAATTTCTAATCTTTTGATAAATTTAAACCTATAGAAAAAAAAGTTGAAAAAGTGTGAAAAAAATATTGTTAACTTTCCTACTGTCCTTAATTATTTTCCTTTAGAATTAATTAAATTTTAAGTATTTCATAAATTTGAAAATTTTTATTATATTTTTGTTAAAAGATATTTTATTAAATTTTCAGAGCGTTTTTAGTTTTGTCTAAGTAGCTACTGTCGGGATAGGGTTGTCCAAATTTAAGAGTTAAATAAAATTTAATTAAGCTTTTTTCTTTATTCAAACATTACAAAAAAGTCCGCGTTCAATGGTTTTTAATAATTCATGAAGATATAGAGAACACGTACGCGTAGACATGAACATGTACTAGCAAACAGCTGCGGTTTAATATAGGAACTTTTGTTTTACAGGACGGCGACGTAATTGCGAATACACAGAGCCAACAATTACATGGCGACGATTTTTGCCTATTACAGTTGAGGGGACAGTGAGATATTCTTACAGCATATCCCTTTATTCCTTCTAGTTTTCATAATCATCCCATTGGAATATCAGAGACTGGATCAAGACGTACCTAGATTAACACTATTACCATAACTATAAGTATGCAACTCATCATGCCACTAGTTTTCGCAACCAACACTACAAACAACCTAAAAATGCCATACGAGTACGAGAATTATGACCCTTCCTTCCCCGACCAACCTGTCGTTGACTTATACCTCCCTGTTTGGGCCAGGTTACCAGCTTTCCACTCCAAACCAGCTTTCATCTGGGCTCAAGACTTGCACTCCACCACTCTCCTCACCTACCAACAACTCAACTCCACTGTTCATCTCATCTCATCACAGCTCCAGGGTCCATTGCAAAGAGGAGACACTGTCCTTCTTCTTTGCTCTCCAGGACTTGACCTAGTTGAGCTCATATTCGGCTGCCAAAGAGCTGGTCTTTTGAGCGTACCCATAGTCCCTCCTCACCCTTCTTTCTCTAAACAAAACTATCACCACCTCATAAGAGCCATTTCTCAGACCAAACCCAAAGCTGCCATAGCTCACTCTCACTACATATCCACCATTCAACACTACCTCTCTTCCCCCCACAACAACACCAAGCTTGCTCACCTGCTGCAAACCATCCACTGGATTTCCATTGACCATCTCAAACACGCTAAAGGCACCGCTACTGTAAACAACCGTGATTCCCTAACATACTGTGGCTGCAAGGAAGATGAAGTCTACTTGGTTCAGTATACTTCTGGAGCCACTGGGGTCCCAAAACCCGTGCTTGTCACTGCTGGCTCAGCTGCTCACAACGTTAGAGCAGCGAGAAAAGCTTACGATCTTCATCCAAACAGCACAATCGTTTCGTGGCTGCCACAGTATCATGATTGTGGCCTCATGTTTCTGTTGCTGACCATTGTTTCCGGTGCCACGTGTGTTCTCACCTCCCCAAACGCGTTCATCAAACGCCCCAGACTCTGGCTCGAACTCTTGTCCGAATTCAAGGCCACGTGCACTCCCGTTCCGTCGTTCGCATTGCCTCTAGTTATCAAGCGTGGAGGGATTCACCAAAGAGCTTCACCCATCAACCTATCAACTCTGAAGAACCTCATAATCATCAACGAACCTATCTATAGAGACTCGGTTGAAGAATTCGTTCATACTTTTTCACCCTTCGGGTTAAACCCTTCTTCTATCTCTCCTTCCTACGGGTTAGCAGAGAATTGCACCTTTGTGTCCACTGCCTGGAGGAGCTGTCACAGTGAAAATGATGGTGCTTATGCCTCCAGCTTCCCAGATTTTCCAACTCACAACAAACTGTTACCGGTTGCAAGGCTCGGAAACGTGGAGCAGGAAGACGTGGAAATTATGGTCGTGAATGAAGAAACCTTGGAGCCGACTGAGGATGGTGTCGAAGGAGAAATTTGGGTTGCTTCACCGAGCAATGCTTCTGGGTACCTTGGCCACCCTAGTTTAACGAGAGAGGTGTTTCATGGTAGACTGAGAAACATGGTTAGTAAGTGCTTTCTTCGAACTGGGGACAAAGGGATCGTGAAAGGAGAAAAAAGATACCTTTTTGTTACTGGTCGCTGTCAAGATGTCATGGCACTCGACAACGGTGAAAGGGTTCATCCACATTACATAGAGACGGCGGCTTATAACAGTTGCTCCAAGTTACTGAGAGGAGGTTGCATTGCAGCGTTTAAAGTTTCAGCAACGGTGGTGGTTGTGGCAGAGATGCAGAGGTTCGAAAAAGATGTGGATGTGGTTGTGTTGAAGTGGGTGTGTGAGGGAATTAAGGCAGGTGTTTGGAAGAAGGAGAAGGTAGAGGTTGGATGGGTGGTTTTGGTTAAGAGTGAGTGTGTTCCTAAAACCACTTCTGGAAAATTGCAAAGAGGGAGGTGTAAGGAGAAGCTTCTTGCAGGGGAAATGGTGATTCTGAAGGAGATGCGGTTTGCAAAAAATGTTAGTGATTTTAAGAGAGCACAGAAGGAAGGAGATGAAGCTTGGGAAGAGAAGGGTAACGTGAACAGTTTTCTTTCATGTATGGACACTCCTAGCTCTCGAATCTCTCTTCTTTGATAATATGAATGTGTCAATCTGAAAAGTGTTGATTCTGTGTCAGCATTTTTTCATTTCTGTGTATATATCCATAAATCAATAAATATAGGAATAAAAATATTCTTCCAGACCTGTATAGATAAGAGAAGAAAAAGAAATGCAAAATTAATATTTTTCACATTCAAACCACCACCTAAAAACATGTTTTTAAGAACAATATGCTAATTAGAAAAGAAATAAACTTTTGCAATAAAAAAAAAAATATAGTTAATATCAACCTGTTGTATAAATTTGTTATGATGTGAAGCTATTATTAATATTAAATTATGCTTTTAAAAGTCATTTTAATTAATGGTAATTAATATTTAATTTAAATTTAAGATTATTGTTAAAAATAATATTGAATATATTTATTATTAATAACAATAATTATTAAATAAAAATTAAATTTATTTACTTAATTCATAATTTTTTTAAATATGACATTTAAAATGTTGATTTAAAAAACTGTATAATGAATACAAAAATTATTTTAAAGACTATTCACGAAATGTTAAATATTTTTGAAATTTTATTTGATAATTCCATATAAAGTATTGAAAAACTATTTAATATTAATGAAATAATTAATAAATATTTTTATGTGAATGTCAGAAAAAGTACTTTAATTATTTATTGAAATAAATAATTATTTTATTAATAACAATTAAACTAGTTACATTTTCATCATTATATTTGTAATAATCAAAATTATAGGAGATAAGACAATAAAATAAGACATCATTTTTATAACAGACATTCAAAGAGGCGATTGTAAAATAGAAGTCTTTCGTATCACTAATCAATCGGCACATATATCCATTAAACCTCTTACTATGTATATAGGTTTAATCTTTTGACAATTAATTGACATTCTAGATATTATACATGTCATAAATATCTTTTATGTCTAGTAATTCACTGTATTTGAATACAAGTTAATTTATCTTAAGGGTGTAAGTAATTTAAATGAAATGAAATATAAATATTTTAGCATTCAAGTAAAATAGCATATAAATATAATTACACAGAAATATTTAAAAATAAAACGAAGGAGATTGCTTACTATACAACCAGTGTTGTAAGGATATTAATTAGGAATAAAGTGTGATTTTTGTATGATATTATTGTTTAAAATAAAATAATAAAATTTATAATCTAAAAAGTAAAACACATTAAATTTATTTATTTATAAACTTTGAGTCACTTCATCATTATATATTGTTCTCCGCCTTACAGAAATTAGGTACATGTGTTACAACAACAAAAGTCAATGTCCAAATAGGATGAAGTGGGTAGATATGTGGAAGGGTGGAAAAGAGCACAGGTGTTATGTTACATCATGGATATCACCCTCCAATGTACATGGTTTCAGTTGCAATGCAAGGAAGTGTATATAATTGTTTATGTCAATAAAATGGATTAGGGTGAGATTCTTGTCTTACGAGTCATCCTCTGGTTCACCTTCAGGTGCCAGTGAGGGAGCATTGCTGGGTGAAGAAGAGTCGGTTTCATCATCAAACTCTTCTTCATCATCATTATCTTCTGGTTCCCCAATAGGTGCATTTGTTGGTGCCGCCGGTTCACCTTCCTCGATATCATCGAAGTCGGGTGTTTCTGTCGGTGCATTTGCGGGTGCAGATTCAGGTGCTTCGGTTGGTGCTTCGGTTGGTGCTTCAGTAGGTTCTTCCTCGGGTGAGTTCACCGGTGCCTCTGCAGGTGAGAAAGGATCTTCTGGTGCACGTGGAGCAGAAAACTCATCATCAACATCGTCATCTTCGTCTGCAGGTGAACCATTTGGTGCTTCAACCGGTGATTCTGTCGGCGAACTTCCCGTGTCGTTGCTTCCACTGCTCATTCGCAAAAACAAACAAAATTACTTTCAAAAATATATTCACTAAAATAATTTCCCCGGTGCAAAATTAAGAAGAATTTTTGGATTTTGAGTTTTTACTTGTCGTCTAAGAAGTCAGCCAGGGATGAGCCTTCGCCGTCATCAGCGTCGTCGTCGGAAGAAGAAGAGCCAGGGGAGCCGCCACCTAGAGCGGCGCCGAAATAATCATCGACGGCTGCTTGGGCCGCGGCCCCACCAAAAGCCCTCTTGGCCTTGTCCAGTGCGTCTTGGGGGAGCCCTCCCTGATCAAAAAAATCCTTCCAATCTTCCTGGCCCAAAACGGAACGGAATGGCAGAGCCAACACCATCGAAAACACCAAAACTAACAATATCTTCACCATTTTGCCCTTATTCTTTTACCCTCGAATCAAGGATTGCAGAAACGCCTTGACAAGTTGTGAACCAAGGGTGGCAACGAAATGCAACTTTGTTTTATTACAATCTGCTCTTTTATATACTCTGCAACAACCCCTCTTAGCCACACATAACGGTCTTCTCTCAGCCCTTTTTTTGCTGCCCGACTCTCCCGTTCTCCTTCCTTATCTTTGGAAATTTTAATTTTTCCTTTTCCTGGTGCTGCCTTTTCCTCGCTCTCCATTTTTATTTCTCAATCGTAATTTCGGATTGATAATTTTGGCATATATATTTACATACTTCTGAGTTACACCTACTTTCTTATGAAGAAACTAAATTACATACAATCTTATATTATAAGTATTGTTCTCTAATCATATTTAAACATTTATTTTAATAATGTATGATATATTTAATAAGATATATATTACCTAGATAAAATTGTAAATATAATCAAAGAATAATTCCTATCATATCATAGTTACTGTGAATAAATTTTCTCCGATTAGAATTACTGGCGGAGTTTATACATTCTTGAATATGTTGTTGACTTGTCTTCTGTCCTAATATGGACCCATTGTCCCACTAATTTTTTATGCGTTATTATTTGTTTTGCCATCTAAGGGAACCTTATTGTTGTGCAAACTAGGCCATTCTGATTCAATTTTGTTTGGAAAATTTCTGAGTAATTTTTTTTTTTAATTACCAGATAAACAGTATCATGTTACAGCCATACCGTAACTGAAAAAATTATATTACATTAGTACAATTTTATTATATTTAATTATCCCAAATATTTGTAATTGGTGTATAGAAAAAATATTCTAAAATCATGCCACATTAATATGATCTTAATTAATTTATTAGTTATCATTCACTAATATGATCTTAATTAATTTATTGACTAAGATTCACTGCTAAACAAAATGATGTCACAATAATATAATTTTTTCGTTATGATGGTACAAAATGGTGCCACAATAGTACGAAGGCACTTCTACTCATTCTCAATTCAGGAAAAGGTTTCCGGTTGTCATAAATCAAACCACAATCACACAGTCAACTCGAATAAAGAGCTTCTCGCCTATTTCTACGTTACGATATTAATGTGTAGTGGCACAATTTACCCACGGTGATAATTAAAAAAAATTATCTAATTTAGAAATTTCCAAACAAAATTGCATCACAGTGAAAAATTTACCCAGATCTTGTGTGCTTTTGTACATGATTTTTTTTTTCAACCTTAATGCTCAAATATTAAATTTTATTTCGCTCTCCTACATTATTCTCGAAATTAAATATATTTGGGGTTCTTAAAATGATTTCTTTTAGTATTTATTACAAATTTATTCTATCGAGGAATATTGTACTTAATCGTGGTGCATAGGGTGAATGAAAAATTAAGAATATGTCCTTAAAAGAATAAAATATAGTTAATATAAGCTTGACTGGTGTACTTTCCAATAGTTAATATCGAAAACGAAGTATCTTTGAGGAAGATCTGATGGATATAACACCTTGTGAAAAACTGTTTTTCACTTATACTGCACGTTTGACTTTTTTAGTCTTATCCATTGCTATGTATGAGGTCTCTACTCAAGTCCCTTCTTTTCAAGGTATAAAATATTTTTTACCATTAATTGTTGATAAATCAAGATACATACATGGGTAAAAGTGAAAACTAAGGCAGAAGCTAGACAGCATGTTATGTAATTTATACATATGTTCAGACTCAATTTTGCATTTCTATCAAAACCATTAAAAATTTTCATTAATCTCCCCCTCAATAATTATCTTTCTACAGTTATCATTAATCATTTATCTTACTTTAAAACACCTCACCTAACAAAATGGGGTATAGCACCAAAATATTCTCAGTCGTTCTAAATCAAATGTTCCTGTAGAATTTTGAGGATTTTGCTGTTTGTAAAACTATCCGTATTAGTCCTTTTACCTTCAACCATATTAAATTACAACTTTGTTAGAAAATTAGCCTTTCATCTAGACATATCCAGTTAGTATTGTGTTTATATTTGAGTTTTAACTTGTAGCTAAAAGGATAAAATAAAATGATTAGCAGGTGCTTAACCATTCAAACTTGTTACAAATAATTTTTAATATCTGGCAAAGTTACATCACATGATATTTCTTACAAATTACAATGGGGTGAATATAATGGGAAAAGAAACACAGCAAGTGAGCACACCCACATAAATTGCACATGTCTTCGTCGAAACTTGAAACTCCACAGGTGGTTGCTTCATCGGAGAGTCAGATTCCTCATTCGCCTGGCAAAGAAAACAATAAGCTTACACTCAGAATAAAACAAACTCAGCCTTTTAAGATGTGCATAAATAAGTAGACAACTGCATGTGCCAAAAAACTACACCAATGATTACAGGTGATTTGTGGAGAGAGGGCTAATATCCCCGAAGATAATGATGATAAATGTCGATGCATGAATCAATGGTTATTACCCAATACCATATCGAATGTTGATAATGATGAATAATAACACTAGCATCACGATGGACATTATCCAAAACCAATAGATCTCAGGTGCATGTGACATGAAACTTGATGGATCAAATTTCACGTGCTCTCTGCTTACAATAATAATATAAAAAAATCACCGTTTTCTGGGTTGCTACTACAATTTCTCAGGACATTCTGATCATTGTAATAAAAAACTCTAAAACACGAGAAGTGAGAAGAACCGTTTTGAAATCGAAAGACTAATGAAATTGGCAATGCAGATACAAAAGGGTTCTCCCTAATCTAATGGAATTTAATTTCAAAAAACCTCTTACTTAACTAGCACAAATTTATGGGTATTAAGAACTTAAAACCATGTACAAGATTTTATGTTAGAAATGGAAACAAGTGAAAAGGTATTACCTTTGCTCATTGTCAATGTGTCTTCCATTGATGCCAGCACCTCTGTATCTGGGTAGTGGGATTTGATCTCGCTCAATTCGAATGACATCTTCCTGGAGGATCTCATAGTGCATTTTCACCTCTTCCACGGATTTTCCACCGACGGCGTTGGCCACATGTTGCCACCGATTTGGGTCCTCAGGGCCATGAACCGCAAGAGCATCCTCAAAACGTCTATTCTCTTCTCGTGTCCAACCCATTACTATGTGTCTAAATATGTTACAGAGAGTGAAGTAAGAAGAGCACAGAAAAAAAAGTTATTAGAAGATAGTGAGAAAAGATTGTTGATGTGGGTGGTTAAATAAGGGAGAGTGAAGTAGTGTGCAAGTTGGCGAATACTTTTTCACGGATTCAACAAGATATGATTCTCTTGCCGGGTATGTGTAGCGGGGTCAGGTACCCTTTCATTTGGATTTGATCCCTTGAGAGTTATAAACCTATGATATGAGTTTATGTGAGCTTTAAGGCTGGTCCATTTCATTTGATGTTGGAGTGAGTGTTGTAATATCATTTGTTCATATTTTTACAGGCTGGTGGTGGTGGTGGCGGTGGGGATTAGATACCAATGCCCACTGCAATACAGATATATATTCGCTAACAATTTGTAAGGCTAAGATATTCTGCTTCTTCTTTCTAAGATGGATATAGAATAATAATCCTTGTCACTTATTTTGCAACTTGTGAGGGGTAATATACTTTCTCCAACACCCATTAATATATTTTGCATTTGAAATGACCATTGAGGAGAGTGCGCATTGCATTGCATTAAATAGTGGCACCACTTTTCTGGTGATTTTATTTTTAAATAAAAGCATTTGAGTCGAAACTTACTTGGTGATTTTCTGGGTTTAACTTGATAACTTGTTTCGTCTGGCTATGAGATCCGAAGTAAAGAGTTTGCGTGCCTGAGACGTGAAAGCCTGCTCTGTTTTCAACATGGTTTGCATTTGCCTCTGCCCACGCCATAACTCAGATTTATTTATATTGTTGTTTTCCAGTTCCAGAACATGTGCTCCTTTCTGTTCTCACCGTTACTTGTTACTTGTGTTGTATAGAGTCATTTTTTCGGTGCCAGAATTTGACTATGGGAAAAAGAAAGAAAAGACAAGAAAAAGTAGAATGAGAAAATGAGATGGTTTACATGGATAACAGGAGAGTAAGAATGAGTGAAAAAGACATAATATAATTTATTATTAATAATTTTATACTTTTATTTAATTATTTATTATTATAATAAAAGGGATAAAACATTTTAGTTGATTATAGTTGTAAATTTTAAATATTTATTTATTTAATAACATAATTGATTATATAACATTTTTATTTATAGTTTGGTTAGCAGATCCAAATAGTATTTTTGCATAAATATATAAGTTATGTAAGTTTCTTTTCTTGCCTAGAGCAAAGCAAACGAAGCATGGGCACAAAATATTAAGAATTTCAATCTGAAAACAAGTATTTATGAACATATGTTAATCATAATTTTAAAATTTTATACAATCTAAAAGATAATGGTTTTGTAACCACATCATTTGGCAATTAACACCATACCGATTGCTATTTTTACTAATTTTTGTAATATGCTTTACATTAGTTTTATTTTTCCGTCAAATCCAGTTCGTTATTTTCTTTGACTTTTTTCTTATTTGATATAGGATTTATTATTAACCGCAACGAGCAGGTCTCACTATATTCTTATTCTTGTCCTTTTATTGGTATAAATTTTGTATTTTGCTTTTGTTTTTTTTTTTTTCAAAGAGCAATGAGTATATTTATACCAGTAAAGTTTCAAATATCACCTAAATAATTTTTGTATAAAAAAATAAAAATCATAACAATAAATGTGGTATATTAAAAAATTAATTTTAAAAAAATATTTTATTTTCTACCATGTCAAATTTTAAGGAAAAAATTATAATAACATACATCTTAAAAAAGTATTAAATAATAATTACATAAATTTAAATTAATTATAAGAAAATAAATATTAAGCATAATTAAAAGTTTATAATAATTATTTTTTATTAGTTTTATAAATGTTAGAAGGAAAATCTTAAGATATTTAAGCTAACATAGTAAATATCACGCGAGTTAAACTGTTAAAAAGAACAAAACTTACATAATTGCAGAGAAATATGAGTATAGATAAATACGCGTTTTTAATTTTTTAAATAGAACGAAATTATAAACTAAATAAAAATATATAATTTTTTAGATTATTTAACAAACTAAAGATTCACCCTATTGAATATTCGAAATCAATAGTTAAATATTTTCAATTGAAAAGAAATAGTAAATAAAAGTATTAGAAAAAAAAAATAACGAAATACGTACTTTATAAATTATCCAATTTGATAAGATCGAAATTCACTTTCCTAAAATACACTTCAAAGATTGAGAATTATATTTTCTTAAATGCACTGCATCATTTAACAGAAAACACACAAAACAAAAAATAATATAGTTGAGATTGTGACGAGAAAAAAAAAATACATTGAAAATCGAAGTAAACTTGCTCATTATTTAATGAGTTGTATAATTCAGAAAGATAATGAAAGATTTTGTAGGAAAATAATGATTTTTCAAATAAAATAAAAATAATAAAATAAATTTGTAAGTTATCTAACAAACTAAGAGATATTTTAATAATTTAAAATAAAAATGACTATGTGAACATGGACTACATGAATATAATACAAGTCTCATTTCTATATCGAATTCAAAAAATCAAAAATCATCCATAGTTAGATCAGTACTCAATTTCTAGTCCAAATCGAGGTAAGAGAGATAAGTTTTATAGTTTTTTATACAGGTTTATTTAATGGAAACAAAATACAGATCTTGAATCAATAAAAAATTTCAAAATCGTATTGTAAAGTAAAAACAATTAAGATTTTGGAAAGTAACAATAATTCAAATTTGAGAAATAAAATATCAAGATACTTTTTTAAAAAAAATACAGGAAATAAAAAGTGGGAGCAGAAATATATTTTGATCTAAGTTAATGTTAAGCCTCCTAAAAAAATCAGACCTCAGTTAAACTTTTTATTTTATAAAACTTTGTATTAGGGGTAGGATCATGTGGCCCAATACTCTTTGTTAGATTTTTGTTATCATATTAACACAAATAATTGACATTTTGATGAAGAACACGACAGAATAATCAATCCAACTAAATTTAGAAGAAAACTTTAAAAGAAAGTGTAAGAAAAATATTTTTAGTACCTGTGTCTACGATAAGTATATGTCCAACCGAAAATCGAAAAATTAATTCTTCCAAAAGTAAAAAATATTAAAAATGATTTTTTTTCTTTTAACAATTTTTGTCTCTCATTTATACAAAACTTATACGAGAGAAGAAGAAGAGAGATATTAAATTTGCATGTATTTTTGAGATTTGGATCACAGTGTAGAATTGCGAAAAAGAAAAATATTGGAGTCCACATAATTTCAATTATTTGATAAACAATTTATGAAGAATTAACGAACAAAGTGTATTGAAAAAATATGCCATTTCATTTAATACAAAATTTTTGTTTATTTTATAAGTTATCATTTAACGTATATTTTTTATTTTATCAAATAAATGAAATTACTGACAATTTTTTAAATCTTGTCATTTTCAACGTTCTTTTTCTTGATGTTAAGGATTGAATTTTTCACTTCTTCGTATTCCACACTCTGTTATCAAGCTGTTAATACAAGGCTAAGTGTAAAAAATTATGACTACTTAATTGAAGATTGTTGTATATAGGAGAGGTATTGACTTTTATAATAATTATTTAAAAAGGTATATGTTTTTAATTAATTTGTATATTTCTAATGTTGTTAAGAACGGAAACGTAACGAAACAGTTTGAATAGATTTTCACGAAGTCATTTATAAAAAGTTTTTAATGAACACGTAATGCATGAATGGTGGCGCAAAAGAATCTGTGGAATGGCCAGTGTTTCCGTATGGGAAGTGACGAAAGATGTATATCTGGAAAAAGTCCTACAGTTTGAGGATACTGTCCCATGCTCAAAGGGAGTCTACATCTTTTGGACCCTTCTAGTTTTAGAATCTTTAATTATCTCTCTCTTCTAAAGTATAAGGTAGAACACAGAATAAGCCAATGCATATTCCTCTAGGACATTGTAAATATGTCTTTTCAGACTTTTATTTATTTTCGCCTCCTGTTATTATAATCTAATTCTCATTTGTTTTCTTGTAGAACCCGGAAAGAAAAAAAAAGAAAAATGAAAGAACACAGAAATAAAAAAACTGTGAAATTTTATTAATATAATTTTCTTAAACCTAATATCTTTTATTTTCATTCTGTTTCTTACTTATATTTTTTTTCCTACTTTACTATTATGACTAGGATAATCATCAAAAACTCGAATAGTAGGAACTATACCTTAACATAATTAAAATAGAATAGATAAATGTTGATAAAAAATAATAACTTAGTTCTACAAGTTTCTCTTATAAAGCTAATCGTTTTTGGGTTGTACTGATTTAAGAGACAGATTTGGCAAAAATTTCAAGAAGTTGTTATATTATGAACAAAATAAAATTTAATATTAGAAATTGAGTACCTCAAGTTCTTTCGTACATAGTTTTGAAGTTATTTTTCAGTATTTAACGATCTGTCACAAGAACTCTCTATGTGACTCTTTATAATTATAAAACAACGCCAATTTAGAAATCTGATATTGAGATTTAGGGTTTAAGTTTTGCACCATCACACTTAACACAAATAAATATTTAGCTTTTTCTTTTCTTTTTCTTTTTCGTTTTGTAACTTCATTTTTTTTTTCTTTTTTAGAACAAATTTAGTTGGTATGAATGGATATTTGTAGACTAAGATGACTTCAAAAGTGGGTCATTTTTTAAGGCTAAAATAACATTATAGTATCTAGTAATCGTAAATTTCTGGCTTCTTGATGTGGCTCCCTCGTATTCTTGCAACACAGTGTAATAGTAAGAGCTGGCTAATGTCCTTTTCAACCTTGGTATGATATCTTGAATATTATTTTCAATTAAGTGAGGTTTTTCACACATATTTGTTCTCAAAAACACTTTTGGTATATTAAAAGAATTATTTAATTTTATTTTTGTGTGAATTAGATGATGAAAAATAAAGAAATAAGAAAGGGGAAAAATGAAAAAAAAATATTTAAATTAAAACACAGGGAAGAAGAATGAGTACAAAAATATTTATTTATTATTAGCAATTTTATCTTTTAGATTTATTATTTTTGTTATAAAAAACATAAATATTAATAAAGTATTAATGATATAAATATTTAACGTAAATTATATAATATAATTTATTTCTTTGGTAAATATTGATAAAATATTTATGATATAATTAATTATTTATTGTAATTAAAAAAATTCAGTATAATTTTTTTATATTTGAATTTGTGTGGAAGTTTTAAGGCCTCTAACACATTTCATTTATTTTACTTCTTTTTGAAATTTTCTTTTTTTGAATTTTCTTTCAATTTCTTTTAAAATCTGGAAATAAACGGGCGTTAATCTGGATTTGGTATAGTGATGCTCTAGAAAGTGATAAAAAAAATCAAATTCCATTTATTGTGAAATATGAAGGTGTATTATATTTGATGCATGAATTTGCTATACATGGTTGAATTGTTTTGCTAATAGTATTCTCCTTTGATGTAGTCATGGAGTCGCTTCAATTCTCCACTTTGCTGCTCCATCACTGCTCGCACCACATCTACAATGGAAATCATACCAACAATTTTCCCATCTATAACTGGAACATGCCGGATGTGATTCTCTGCAAGGAAAACGTGACCTTTTTTATCCCTTAAGCTCTGTGGCAAAATATCAGAAATAGGAGAATTACCCTTACCTGTCATAATTTTCATTGCTTGAAGAATGTTGGTGTCAGAGGTCACCGTTATCAAGTTATTCTGTTCACGACAAACCTCATCATCATTCACAATGAAAATGCAAGAATAGCATATCAAATATATTGGAAATGAGATAGCAAAAAATAACCTCATCAGTCATTATTTGACCAACTTGTGTGTATAAGGGAGATCTTCCTGGTGCAACTATTTTTTTCAAGCAGTCTTGTAGTTCATGCATGCATCCAACAAAGAGGTTCGGTTTAGGTCAGAGTCACAAAAAGTTTTAACTTTGGTTTGAAATTTTCTATCTCAACAAAAGGGTATTAAAAGGTGTTTGAAGGAACCACCACATGTACCTCTTTCTGTGACTATCCCTGCTATGTGCTGCCCCTCCGGCTTTAGTACCACCAATGATCCAATGTTGTTATCAGCCATCTGAAACCTTGTACAATGTTAGTTAGAAGCAATTCTGAGGAAAATAATTAAATTGAATTTTTTTGAGAAAATTGAACCATCTTACGTTTTTCATTGCATTAATAACAGCATCATCAGTTCGGCACCAAAGCCAAGAACCGATATTTTCTTCCCCTTTTGTCATTAGTACCTCTGACACTGTTACATTCTCCAATCCTTTCTGCGGCGTGAGTGGAGAGGACGTCACACATCCAAAATTTGAACATATTTTGTTTAGGTTAAGGATTCCATTTCCTTGGAATTGTTGAAATATTGCGCCCCTTGGAGGGTTTTGGCGAAGTCGCAGTATCCTGCACACTCCTAGCATTTTTTGTTCTGCTTCTGTTCAATCAAAACAAAAATTAGTTCTGGCTAATGTATGGAGTGACACAAAAGTACCATTACAATTCATAAAAAGAAATTTACAAAGTACCATTAGAAATACAAGTATTGATGCCTTTAAAGTTTTAGTGCATCCCACTTTCGCCACTGAGTTTAACTGCTTGTTTTATACTTTCAGAGAACTATTGGGAGGACTAGTGGTTTAATTTTAATCCATAAAGGCCTAACTCAAAACAGTAATTTCATCGTAAAAATGTTGGACGTTCTTCATTGCTGAGAAATTAAATAAAAAAAGTTCAGGGTGTGTTTTTCTCCCCTAAGTGTAGGATTCTACGTACCCTGATGTTGCTGCTAGCAATACTTGAAATTGATTGGTTCTGCTTTTGCAGTGGCGAAGGTATACGGAGGTATTCTCATCTTTGGATTTCATATAACCACAACAGTAGCTTGTATCTTGCATTTTGAATTCTTTTCTTAAAGGAGAATATGAAGAAAGGAACTCTGCAGTTGCTTAAACATGGAATTGCCAAACCTATTGGATCACGTTTTTCTCATTCTTTTGTCCAACTTTATAGACTCACGGATGATTATTTTAAGCATAGTTCTTCTATATATTCCAGAGCAAATTCAATGAAATCAACTTATTAACACGGGGATGAATGACTTAAAACATTAGCTCAGCAAGCTTGGAATTTCTTTCGTGAGAGGCGAAAGTAATCACTTTCGTACGGTGCAAGAGAAGAATGGTTTGCAAACATGTGATTAAAACGTAAATCTCTAAGTCTAAGCAAAGCACAAATCAAGTAGTTTCCAAGGAAATCAGTATGAAAAAGTTTGGGAATCAAAAGTGGTTAGTCAAACCAAAATTCTAACAAAAGTCCTCCGATGCATCCAAGGTATAAATTCTTTGTTCAGTATATATGCACAACCAGTACAATCTTCGAATTTTAAGATCAGCCAGAATAGAAGAAGACCTTGTATGTATAATTCCGGTGAAAAGAAACGAAAAAACTCGTTGTTTTTCCACCAGATATTAACCATACCAACATCCATGCCACGCAAAAAACAGCAGTGTGGTTTTAGGATCCCTTGGATCGCAGGTCCTTCCACTGAATCTCATTCTCCTCCAAAACAAAAATCAAAATCTCTTTCCACTCATCGACCACCGTTTCGTCCTCCCGGAATAGCCTCTACCCCACCACAGCCACCCCTTCCTCAGGTAACCCCAAAAACTAAACCTCAACAGGTGTCAGATTCTCTTCCATCATCACACTCACCAGCACCTTCGGTGACCATTGATTCGCCAGTGTCCTCTCTCTCAGAATCCTCTTCAGAGCCAAATGTGAAGGAATTGGAGTTGGAGAGTACTCCTACTCAGAATTTCAACGACCCTTTGGAAACACCAACCAAACCCCACCAGCCTAAATCCAATGGCAACCCCATAGAGAGAAAGATGATGTTTTCCACGTCGACTCCTAGCGAGAAAGACACAAAGGTCGTGCCACCAGCTTCAACATCAGCACATCCAACGAACGGGAAAGTTTCAACCATATCATTATCCGACGAGGAAAATCCCACCAAGGATGATGACATTTCCGCTCTGAACCCAACACTGAACGTGGACGACAAAGCAGTGAGTGTGGTAACTCTGGCTGGTGACAACAGAGGAGTGACAATGCACGTGGCGGGTTCTCACTCAACTAGGCCCAATCCCCTAGGGAAGAAGAGCACATCCAGGGAGAAAGATGAAGCGGGTAAGACATACGTCAACAGTAACATTCAGAGCGTCAACAATTCGATCATGTCGCATGGTACCATCCATGGAAGAGACCCTGGTGTTCGTGTTATTCTCCCTCAGCAACCTCAACCTGAAGTTAAAGAATCGTGCTTGGAAAAACCCAAGGCTGAAGTGAGCATAAACCGGGTTGAGAGGGAGCCTTACAAGCCCGTGGTTCGAAGAAGATGTCTTCGGGGACTTTTTCTTGAACCGAGTGACTCTGAACATGATAACCCTGACAAACCTCGTCGTCATGGCTGTAAGTTTAGATGTGGGGACAACTCAAAGGATAAGGACACTGCAATGGAATAAGCAAAAACAAAGTCTTGTTTACATGAGAGGTGTTACCTTAACATTCCAGGATTTTTGTGTTGGAATTTCGTGTCTACGACATGCATTTGTGTGTTATTTTTAATTGTATATTTGTTTATCGGGGTAACTTGCAATGACCACTCATAGAGTCGTTAACAAGGTTTTTTTTTTTTTTTGTGTGTTAATTTTCAAAAGTGATTCAGCGAAGGGATAAAAATATTCAGTGGGTTGATTTGAAATGCTTTCCAATAAGAAAACACAAGGAATGTGACTATCGTTTGATTGAGAATCTTTCAAGTTATCCTGCCAAACCGCAGAAAGTGTCTTGTTTAATAACTAGAAATTACAAAGAAAAAAAATCTGTGGCAAAATTTTCATCAGAAGTCTTTACTATCCTATCGGTTAATGGGGTGTGGTGTCTAAAGCCTGTGCTGATCTTGAACTGCAAGAAACACTCGCCGCCTTTCAAAAGTTTGTGTGCTGCCCGAAACTAAGACCTAATATATTCATCTTTAATTTTATGTCCAAACTCCAAGCGGTGATGTTCGTCCTTGGTTAGTAGGATCATTCTCATCATTATTGTTCTGACACTGACGCATTTGTAATCATTATCACAAATAAAAAACTTGCCCAGAGATAACTACAAAACAGAGAAACAATCTGGAGGAGCTTAGGCATTATCAGCACTTATATATAGAGCTTATAGAGCTTGTGTTTATTACGATAAAGAAAGAAATTAACAAACAATGGGTTCTCTTATGGCAGGATGGCACTCTCCAACCTTGGATCCTGAATCAGGTATACCTATAATAAGTACTATAATAGTATCATGCACTTACTTTTTTGTGTTGAAATAGTAAAACCCTTGCGCTTTTCAAAGAGGCTTATTTTTTTATCATTGCAGCTTCAACTAAGAGGAATCGATCGCTTACCAAAGAACAAATTAATGCTTACTGGAGAACACAAAAGAAGACAGAGTCAGAACACAGCCGGGCTATTTCTAAATTATCTGAAACTATTCAGGTTTGACTTTTAAATTAACATCTCTACAAATTTCACCTATGTTTCCTCTTCTACACGTGTCAGAAATTTGAATATAAAAAAAAAATATGTTTCTTTGTTTAATAATGCATACTTAAAGAACCCCAAATTCAAGAATTCAGAGAATTCTGTTATGTCAAGTACCGTGACCTTGAACCGCATGAAGGAGCCCTTGGACATGGATGGTGATGAAAAAAGTTTGAAGAAGTTTGTGAAGAAAAATTGCTGGTAAGTTATGTTACATGTGGTTGCCCAATTGATCAGTTATAAATTAGATTAATTATATGGAAAATAATAATATTTTGCAAATGGCTGGACTGAGTGCAGGTGGACCAAGAGCAGCTTGGCATTTCTGAATGAACCGCCAGTGATTGAAGCTTCTTCCAACAACTATGGTTCACAGTTTCACGTAGCCAACTTGAGATCAACCAAATTTAAAACCGGAAATGAAATTGGTGCTTGATGATCTTGCTTCAGTTATCTTGTAATATAGTTGGTGTCTACACATGTGTAAATGGTTTCTATTTTGTCACACAATAAGAACTTCGGGTTTCTCTGAAAGATAATACTTACCTGTTTTCACTCTGTGGTTAAGTGTGTGAGTGTTTATCTATGCACCTTCACATCCCACTATTCCTTGCTTAAAGTGATTAACTCCTTTATGATTCTTGTATATTTTGTTAATATGTGTAAAATTGGTTAAACCTTATAAGGGATGTTTTTTCTTAAAATAACACTTTATTATTTTATTTAAATTTACATTTATATTAAAATATGTAAATATAATCATATCAATAAATTTATGCATATATTTCGTATTTATCTATTTATTAGATAATATTCACATAAAATATAAATTATTTATATGATAATTTATAAAAGTATAATTTTTTTATATTTGTTAAAATATAGTAATTAAATCCTTTCATTTTATGCTTAAAAAATATGTTCAACTTTTTTTTTATCAAACTTTTAGTTTCAATCCTTGCAATTTCGTTTTGTTCGAATTTTAGTTAATATGTCAAATAAAATAAGAGATTGAATGTCATCTTATTTAAAATATAAAGAAAAAGGATCTATTTAAAAGTTAAAGCGAGTTGAAGATCATTAACAAAAATGCTAAATAAGATAAATGTAATTTTTAAATTGTTTTTGCAAAGAATTTAAAAAATTAAAAAATTTGTCATCCCTTTTACAAAAAGATATGGATATAGCTATTTATAAACAAAAAAATATATTTTTCGTCTCAAAAAGTAATCTACATCCACCACAACAACAATATTGTAATAACAATAGTAATAATAATAAGTATCAATAATTGAAAAAAAAAAAAGTATTTGGAGTTTTTATTTGAAAAAATTATTTCCGAATTAAACTAAATTATTATTTTTGGTTCAGGTTTTTTTTTTTAATTTCACAGATGTAAAATCTATACTAAATTTATATAATTATTATGCTATATTATTTTAAAATTTTTTAGTTAAAATTATTCTGAAAATTAACAAGTCTTTTCAGTAACATAAAATTTTGTTAACTTCATGATATTTAACAATGTTGGTATTTTTAAGATACGAGAAGTAAAATATGCACCTTCTCTCAGAGCAAGGAAAATACTATAAATTCTTTTTGTCTCAATAACAACCACAAAACATGTCTTTTTAATAATGAATTAAAAAAATGATACATAAATTGACAGATGATTTTTTCACTAATTAAATTTACCTAAAAAGGTGGATTATTAAAAACATTATTACATATATTATAATTCATTATTTTTAGTATGTGAAATAAAGACAACACAACTTCAAAGTAAAAGTTTATATTTTGTATATGATTAAAATATTATACTATTGACTACAGTTATATCTTGTTCTGTTTTAGTATCGTAAATATTTCTTCTTCGGTACGTAGATAATTTACTTTTAGTCTTTATTAATTTAAAAATAATGTGTTTTAAAATGAAAAAAATTATTATATATAGGAAGTTAAAAAATAAAAAAGCGTTTTACCAAAACTAAAATAAAATAACAATAACTAAAATAATTTGTTTACAGACAACAAAAAAACATTTTAGAAATATAAACAAAATATGTTTCGATGGTAAGAATTAATACTGCTATTTGTATTCATTCTACCTTAAATTAATTTTGAATTAAAAAAATCAAGGTATATAAATAGAAGAACAAAAAAAGAAAAAAGACCAGCTTCATGTTGGTGTTGCTATTCAGAATCACGATTTGTGAATTCATTGAAGGACTTTTTTGTCTTGTTGTAAATTTTCAAGAATATGAGACTCATCTCAATAACTATACGAGTAGAAGATCTTGTAAACTTTTTTAATTTTAAATTACCTAAGAACTCATACACTAAATATCTAAGAGAGAGGGAGAGAGTAAACTTTTAGAAGAGCACATATTTTATTTATAATGAAAAAAAAAAGTGTGAAGTGTGATAACAAATCGATAAATCCTGTCAAATTAGTTAATTAGCATCTGTAATAATATATAATAAAATTTATTTATTTATTTTGTATACATTTTTTTCTAAAATTATCTTTAAATATAACTATTTTGTTTATTTATAACACACATAACTACTAACTCTAACTTTTTAGTAGCTCTTATATCGATTAAATGAAGAAAAATTTATTTTTTTAAAATTTTTATTTTCTATAAAATTCTAATTACAATATTTAATAATAACTCTAGTTATTTTTTAATTTTTTTTAAAAATGCGAACAAAAATTACAATGCCTATAATTTATCTGATAATAATAAATAATGAAGTGAATGAAGTTTCCTTTAACAAGTGCTCTTTTATCACGCAAAGCATTCACTTTTCACAATCAAATTGATAAGGTTTTCACTCCAAGAGCTGGTGAAAAAAAATGATATATGTTTTCTAATTATTTTATCGAGTACATGAAATGATAAGTTTATATTTTTTTGTTATAAATAAAGAATCTTTTTGATAAATAATTTTTTGTTTTTAATTTTCTCATGACTCTCCTTTCAGGAAGATTTTAAGTGTGGAAAGAGTAGACAAAAAAAATGCTGGTAGAACCAAAACCAAAAACCAAAAACTGCGGCTATGTGATGGCCGCTTTTGTTTTGTAAAGTCTGTGTGCTGTCTGAAACTAGTGTCAATTTTTTTATTTAGATTCAAATGATAAGCGTGTGTGGTTTTTGTATTTTCATGATCATTATCACTAAAGAACCAAAACTTTTGGATGACACATTGGCAATGGTCATCACAAATAAAAAACCTGCGAATAGATAAGATAAACAAGTCGGAGCTTTGTCATGACATATACATATACATATATATACATATATATACATATATATACATATATATATATATATATATATATATATATAGCTTATAAAACTTTGTTCATAACAAGAAATTAGGTCGTTGGAAAGACATTGGAGTGTGGCTTAAGTTTGTTAAGATAAAGAAAGAAATCGAGCAACAATGGGTTCTCTTATGGCAGGATGGGATTCTCCAACCTTGGATCCTGAATCGGGTAAGAATAATAAGTGTTATCCTAATACTATGTTACGCACGTGATTTCTAACTAGGGTTCTTATTTTCAGCTACAATAGAGAGGAATCGATCACTCACAAATGAAGAAATTAATGCTTACTGGACAGCAAAGAAGGAGACAGAGTTAGAACACCTCAGAGCTATTTCCCAATTATCTGAGACTATTCAGGTTTCACTTCTAAATTAAAATCTCTACAATTAATTTTTCACCTCTGCAATTTTCCCCTACCTGTTAGAGATTTAAATATAAAATTTATTTTCATGTTTATTATGGATAATTGACAGACACCCACATTCAAAGATTCAGAGAATTCTCAGAAGTCCTTGGCCAGCATAAAGGAGTCCTTAGGCATGAGTGTTGACGAAAACAGTTTGGAGCAGCTTATGAACAAAAGTTGCTGGTAAATTGAATTGCTGGTTTTAGTAGATTTTTTTCTTACAAACACAAAAAAATGATACTTGTTACTTGGGTATTGTCACTTTCAATTTGACAAAAGAATTACATAACTAGTTTAATAAAATTAGAAAAGTACCATAATAATAAGAACCTTAAAATTGTATACTGTAATTGCAGAATTGGAGTACTATTATGGATCCCTTTAATGTTAATGTTAGTAAGTGATGGTGTGAGTGCAGGTGGACTAAGAGCAGCTGGGCATTTCTGAATGAACCACCAGTGATGGAAGCTTCTTCCAACAATTATCTTTCACAGTTTGATGTGGCGAAATTGGGATCATCGAAAATTAATACAACAAATGGAATTAGGGCGTGATAAGAATATTTCCCAATGTTACCCTTGTGTTCTAAATGTGTAATGCCTTCTGTTTTGTCATAAGTACTGTAGATATATATTTGCTGATAAAACAAAAAAAACAACTTTATATATGGTTTGTTTGAAAAAAAACAATATTGGTTTACTTTGTGGTTAAGGAAAGCTGCTATGTTTCTTTGTTTTATAGGATATAAACCTCAATGAGTTATTAGAATATTTATGGCACTTTTTTTTTTTTTTGTCATTTTGTTTATTTACTTATTTTTATAAGTGAAAATACTAATTTTCAAATATATGGTTTATCAAATAATTATGTATTATAATAATTATTATAAAAAAATAATATTAATAATATTATTATTCCTATAATAATAAAGTTATAATCAATAATGATATTGATTATTTTTATAATAATAAATATTATTATAACTCACTGTAATCATAAAAATTGATATTATAAAAAAATTTAATCAAAATACGTTGATAATATGATGATATTAGATAAAATCATTAACTTTTATAAGTAGTTTAAAAGTTACACTTAAAATAAATTTAAATCAATATATTAAAATTAAACTTATTTTCTTTTACAGGAAGAACTCATGAATATAGAATACGATGAAATAGGTTTTATCTCTTTAAAACATGTAAAGTTTAGTTTCTTTAATTGAGGCTGTCCTTTAAATACTATTTAAATAAATTCTGTTTCTTTTATAAAGTGTTATATAAACAATTTAGAGGATTTAAAGGCCGTATATTTCAAAATTAGAGAGAAAAATATTTTAATGGAAGTAAAATTGAAATTATAGATTTATAGGGAAAAAACTTATTTTATTCATACAATCCCAACCCATCAAATAAATGGGCTAATTGCAGATTTGGACTTAAGACAAGACCAATATCATGTAGCCGAGACAATGGGGGCTGTTTCTTCCTGCACCATCATGGTTTATCTGCACTGCCATTCTTTTGAAAAATTTGAAAATATCCTTCTAAACCTGTGATTATTTATATTGAATTGTATAATTCGAATAAAAAAAATATATTTTAAATTTTATATTTTAAAATACAATTTTTTTTATATTTTAAATTTAAAATATAATTTTATATTTTTAATTAAATAATTTTTATATTTTACTTATACAATAAAAATATAACACAAAAATTATATTATGAATTTTATGTATATCAGATTTTACAAATTGTAAAATCTGATATAGTTTTGATCGAAAAGAGGGGTGGAAGAAGCTTTTTTTATTAAGGGTAAAATACTAATCCTATTCTTCTACGGAGTGCAGCAGGAAACCATATAGGTGCAGGAAGAAAGTGTCCACAATTAGTCATCGTCCAATAAATGATGACCGTAGGGTGTTTATTAAGAAAATATTTATCTAATCTAGTTACTTTATTTTTAATTTCTCATTTAATTCCTTTTCCAAAATTTAATTTACCTGTTTTAAGTTAAATTGGTTTTCTAAATTTTTACATTGTTTTTAGTTTTTGAGAAAAATAATAAATAAATAACAAAGTATATTTATATATATGTATATGTATGATGCAACTTTATAATTACAGTTAAGCATTATAGTTCAAATATTTAGTTACAAATTTGTTTAATTACAAATATTTTTTATAAACAAGTATGGGTATATGATAATTTTACAAATGTAAAATTACCCGCGCGACTTGCAAAACTTTTTAGAGTGGAATTTAATGATTCCTAATAAAAATAATCTCTATACCGTATAAAAAATTAACAACATTACTTTTCATCTTTAAATTTCAATAACAATAATAACAGCGAATAAAGTACACACTATAAAATTGGATATAATAATTTTATTTCCTGAATTATTTAACATGATGCAATATGTTGAGCTTTAAACAAATTGAACAAATAAATTACATATGTAAGAAAATAATTGTATATTAGTTGTAATAAATAATTTAATATTATTGCATAATAAATAATTAAATTTCTAAGGAAAATGATATTTTGACACCGCATTTTCTCTTACTTCCGTTTGACACTCCGACGTGGCATGTGCTGTCCCACATAACAATGAAAGAGAAAACACAGTTGTTTTGGAACACATGTGTCTCAAGGGTAGAATCTCTAAGTGGTTAGCTCAGTTCAAATAAGTGGTTCGCTGTGTGTAATTTTGGAACACACACATGTGTCTCAGGGGTGGTAGGTCTAAGTGGTTAGCTCAGTTCACGTGGTTCGCTGTGTGTAGTTTTGGAATACACATGTGTCTCAAGAGTGGAAGGTCTAAGTGGTTAGCTCAGTTCAAATAAGTGGTTCGCTGTGTGTAGTTTTAGAATACACACGTGTCTAAAGGGTGAAAACACTAAGTGGTTAGCGTAGTTCAAATAAGTGGTTCGCTGTGTGTAATTTTGGAACACACACGTGTTTTAGGGGTGGAATGTCTAAGTGGTTAGCTCAGTTCAAATAAGTGGTTCGCTGTGTGTAATTTTGGAACACATACATGTGTCTCAGGGGTGGTAGGTCTAAGTGGTTAGCTTAGTTCACCTAAGTGGTTCACTGTGTGTAGTTTTGGAACACACACATGTTTCTCAGGAGTGGAAGGTCTAAGTGGTTAGCTCAGTTCAAATAAGTGGTTCACTGTGTGTAGTTTTGGAACACACGTGTCTGAGGGGTGAAAGCACTAAGTGGTTAGCGCAGTTCAAATAAGTGGTTCGCTGTGTGTAGTTTTAGAACACACACGTGTTTGAGGGGTGAAAACACTAAGTAGTTAGCTCAGTTCAAATAAGTGGTTCGCTGTGTGTAATTTTAGAACACACACGTGTCTCAGGGGTGGAATGTCTAAGTGGTTAGCTCAGTTCACCTAAGTGGTTCGCTGTGTGTAGTTTTGGAACACACACATGTGTCTCATGAGTGGAAGGTCTAAGTGGTTAGCTCAGTTCAAATAAGTGGTTCGTTGTGTGTAGTTTTGGAACACACACGTGTCTGAGAGGTGAAAACACTAAGTGGTTAGCTCAGTTCAAATAAGTGGTTCGCTGTGTGTAGTTTTGGAACACACTTGTCTGAGGGGTGAAAATACTAAGTGGTTAGCTCAGTTCAAATAAGTGGTTCGCTCTTTGTAATTTTGGAACACACACGTGTCTCAGGGGTGGAATGCCAAAAACAACTGCATTTTCTCTTTCATTGTCATGCGGGACCGCACATGCCACGTCGGAGTGTCAAACGGAAATAACAGAAAATGCAGTGTCAAAATATCATTTTCCTTGTGCAAATAAGCAGCAATGATCCTTTAAAAAATATTTACTTTCATAAACAATGAATGTGAATTCTGATTGCAAAGTTGTCATTGTATAACTTTAACTAAAAAGAATTATGGATAATTTTTTAAAATTATCATAAACTTCACTGGATAGGTAATTATGAAGTTAAGTATGGTAATGACATAAATAAGAAATAAATATATTATAGTTACAATAAAATTATATTAGACATATATGATTGAATGTTAAATCTCTTTTGTTTTAAATATATTCTAATATTTTTTTATATACATCCTCTTTAGTTTTACTAAATAGATTTTCCTCTTTAAACAAATATTATTTTAGTTTTACTAAATACATTTTCATATTTAAACAAATATTATTTGCAATAATTTCTTTATTTTTATCTATTTTTTAATGTTTTTCTTCCTTGATTTTCCTTTACTTCCTCTATATATATATTTTTTTATTAGTGACAAGGATGATAAAATATTTGATATATCATGGCCGTGTCACATTTCTGATCCTTAAAAAAAACACCTTCTCCTTTGATCCTTAAAACTGTCCACATACACTGAATTTAAGAAACCCTGATCCTTAAAAAAACACATTCTCCTTTGATCCTTAAAAGTGTCCACATACATTGTATTTAAGAAACTCTGTTTTCCTTCTAGAAGGTACTGGACCCTCCATCAGACAAACACCAATTGAAAGTTGAATAGAAGGTTAAGCACTAAAAATAAATATGTTCAAAATATGGTTGTTTAAAATTTTAAAACACACACACACACACATATATATATATATATATATATATATATATATATTTTAAATTCCGATTCAGTGTTATCTTCGTTCTATTTTTTACAATCCTAATTCTTTATCATCCAATTTGTAAGAGGAATAGACCATTAATTTGTTCTTCAATATTGTCATTTATCTTAAATATTCCTTAAAGTAACAAGTCTATGTAAATAATTAATTTATAGATTATTTTTGTGATTTTTTGCTTTAATTTCTATTTAAGACAGAGACTATTATATCAGGATGAAATTGATGGTTTGTTCACATAAAAATAAAAACGGTGAAGTAGTTCTTTAAACTAAAAGAAAACGAGTACCTACATGTATAAATTCAATCAAATAACTTTATAACATGATTTGAAGTGAATCATCTGGTAAAACGGTTTGGTTCAAACAATTTAAAATCTTTATAAAATTATTCTATTTAGTTCGATTATCTCTTTTATATTCATGTATAATTCATTTTAAAAAACTAAATTATTTATAAAAACCCTTGGTTTTGACTTTTGTATCTCTAATTTTAAACCCTCTGTTTTGTATAAAATCTGGAAGATTGAGAATAAAGGAAATGCGTAAATTTAAATTAAATATATTAACTTTTGGTTTAACGTAGAAATATTTAGAATTATTTCCAAATTATCCTGTAATATTTCAACCTCTCCAGTTCTCTCACACCCTTTTAGATTTCTTTGAACTAAAAAGTAAAATTTAGAGTCAATGAAGAATTGGCATAACCCATCCCTGTGTCTCCTGCAAATAGTCAAATATCGCCAGCTCTTGTTGGTTGATCACTGTGTAGGATTTTCATGTTATTTTCAGTTTAACTTTAAACTTTACATTGTTTTTGTTCTTTATGGACATTTATACTTGCAGTTTTCATGATTGACTTTGAAGATACTGTTGATGTATTTGTTTGGTATATATACACAACAATTCATTAATATATATTTCTAAAGTGTTGAGGCCGAAAGGTGTGGTTGTGAAATATTGAAATGAAAAGTGGTTTCCACCAAACCCGAGTGAGGACTAAAACTCACCAACTCCTTTTGCTTTGAGATCAAGATTCCGTAGATGATCACCCAATGGAGAATGAACACTACTCTAGTCATCATTTAGCTCAATGACACAGATAGTTTAACACTTTCTTGCCACGTGGAGGAAAATAAATATGAAAATGAGAAAATAAGATATTTTTTCCACAATTGTTGTTAAGACTGGGAGAAAGATATACCGATACTTCTAGATGTCAAGAAATTTAAAAATAGTTTTTATATTAAATTATTCAGTTTAGTAATTTCTTCCCATAAAAGGACTTTTTTATGTTTGGAACAGTTTTTGTCCTAATTTCAGTTTTTTAACTACTGTCAAACATAAAAATATTGTATTTAATTGTAGAAAGAGAAAAACAAAAAAATTAATTTTTTTTTTTTTGCAAAAATAGCTATTTTTATGACTTGAAAAATCATAGTTTATTTTTAATTATGAAAATCCTTGACTTTTATCATAGGGAGCTCCCAATCAGCAGTGGAAAGACGTGATTTTTGGGATTATGAGTAGTAGTTGCAAGAAAAGGGTAGTAACGTAATTTGGGGTGTTGTTTTGCTATTAAAGGAAGGCTGAGCAGAAATCATGCTGCAGAGCAAAGGTGAGAGAGTGAAGGCGTAGAGGGAAAGGTAGAAGTGGTAGAATGGCTGAGAAAAGCAAAATTTTGATCATCGGAGGCACCGGCTACATCGGTAAACATATAGTGGAAGCAAGCGCAAAGGCTGGGCACCCCACTTTTGCTTTGGTGAGGGAATCAACGGTCTCTGACCCCGCCAAGGCTCCTCTCATCGACCATTTTAAGGCTCTGGGCGTTAATCTGGTCCATGTAAGATATCACCCTTCATTCTCCTTTTCCCTTCACTTGTGTGCATGTGGGTTTGATTAATTAACCACCGTTTGATATGACAATGGCAGGGAGATCTGTATGATCATGAAACCTTGGTGAAAGCCATAAAGCAGGTAGATGTGGTCATATCCACTGTGGGTCACCTGCAACTTGCCGATCAGGTCAAGATCATCGCTGCCATCAAGGAGGCCGGCAACATTAAGGTTCTCTCCCCTCTCCAATCGTGAATAATCTGTGATTGTGTAAGGTGGTTTTCAAGGTTTTCCAATTTATGATTTTTGAACTGGCAGAGGTTTTTCCCTTCTGAATTCGGGAACGACGTGGATCGTGTGCATGCAGTGGAGCCAGCAAAATCTGCGTTCGCAATCAAAGCCCAAATTCGGCGTAGCATTGAAGCAGAAGGAATCCCTTATACGTACGTTTCCAGCAACTACTTCGCTGGGTATTTTCTGCCAACGTTAGCTCAACCAGGACTCTTCGCTCCACCTCCACCTAAAGACAAAATCATTATCTTCGGCGATGGAAATCCTAAAGGTAAATTAAGTATATTCTAGTACCACCAACACATATCCAATGTCATTAGTTGTTAATTAACGTGTATATGTTTCTTGAATACTTATAGCAATTTTCAACAAGGAAGAGGACATTGGAACCTACACCATCAGAGCCGTGGATGACCCTAGGACGTTGAACAAGATTCTCTATCTCAGGCCCCCTCATAACATTTACTCATTCAACGAGCTCGTGGCCTTGTGGGAGAAGCTGATTGGCAAGACCGTCGAGAAGACTTATGTGCCGGAGGAGAAGCTTCTCAAGGACATTGAAGGTGTGTTCCGTATAAATGCGCAAAAAAATTGATCTTTTGCTGTATCGTATTCATATTGATATTCCCTTTTGTTGCAGAGTCGCCTCTTCCCATCAATGTGATACTATCAATCAACCACTCTGTGTTTGTGAAGGGTGACCACACCAACTTTGAGATTGAGCCTTCTTTTGGGGTTGAGGCTTCTGAGTTGTACCCCGATGTTAAGTACACCACCGTGGAAGAAATCCTTGGTCAGTTCGCTTGAAAATTGAAACAAGAAAGATGGGCTGAGTTTGTTGATTTGGTCTGGCCTCTGCTACTTGTTGCTGCTATTTTGCTTTGTAAAACTTTGATTAATGTTTTACCTTGTATCATCCCCAGATCTAAAAAGAGGGAGGAGAGTGGAAGATTGTGTTTTATGTCAAATGGTCCATCAATCCTGTCATCAAGCTTTTCATAGTTTTCAATAACTTCTACTTGAGTTACTCAAAAATAATATATACTTGCGAGACTGATGCGCTAACTACTCTCTTGTAATAAAATATCTCTCCTGCAAAATAGAAGGAACATTTTGAGAATTTTCAGATGTTGTCTGAAGGATGGAATGTTAAAACGATCAAATGCCTTGTTTATGGTCAATTTTTGACTTTTTTTTTTTTGGAAAAAAAAAAGTAATTTTATTAAAAAAAAAAAGTAATTTTATTTTTCTGCACGATCACAATCTCTTACTTTAAAGCTATTTTTGTGAACTTTCATATGTCACTTCACGTTGATTGCATTTCTTGCAGGTTACAAGGGAGCATGATAACTTATAAAAAGTGAAAGTGGTGTCTGTTGAACATAAATTTTAATTTATTTTTGTAAAGCAAAAGCTGTGTTTTTAAAACATGATTTATTTTTCTTTTTTTCCAATAAACCTGTAAAGAACCGCAATAGTTTCACGTTTTTTATTCATTTTAATAATTATAAATCCTTCTATAGTACTTTCTCAGTAATCCACTTTTTTTCTTTTTAATTATGTATGATAAGTATTAAAATTAGAAAGATATACAAAAAGATACTAGTATTACTCTACTAAAATAGTTAGTTGCCTTCCAAAAACAAATATTGTTGAATTTAATTCACTTCGCTAAATATAAATGAAAATCTCTTTTGATTGCCTTGCGAAAGTCAATAAGCCCATTCAGCTAATCATGAGTGTTGAAGATATTACTCATAAATTACAAATTATAGATAGTTTTTGTTAGTTCATTCATTATGTATTTCTTTTACAAAATGTTTAGGATGGGTAATTTTTTTTTTAATTCTCAATATAAATAAATTGTGTCAAGTTAAATAATGTCATTATTTAAAATAAAATCGTGTCATGACTATTTTAATATAAATAATGACATTAATTAAAATCATATTCCTATTTCTGATAAGAAGTTTGATTTTTGTCAATTTAACACGATTTAGCCGTAATAAAAATAATATCTTCCAATCACGTGACATGGTTATGAAAAAATTCCCTCGGTCCAAAGGAAGGACTCTGCTGGTTCATCCGTAACCTGGGAAGTGAATTTTGAACTACAAAAGTATGCTTTTGAAAACTAATTCTCGAGAAAAACACGTCACAATGTACCTATTATGCGAAGCTATTAACCATGGTGTCTAACAGACGTGAGACACAAACGCGCTTTTAAGTCAATAAATTTTCGATGTATTACAGAGGGTAGTCAGATAGTGAATTATTTAATTTATTGAGAATTGAGAGAGAATAATCTGTTCATGCTACTTGCTGAATGTGATTTGTGAAACGGAATTGATCATAGTGGCGAAAATTAAATTAAACTTATGAGCGTGATTTGCGCAACGAAATTGAGTGCATGACCATACCCTGTCATTAGAGTACCAGACAGGGCCTTGTTCTGGTCCTTTTTAGGCAAATGCTATCAAGCATGAATTATGGTGACTGCTATTTTAGCATAACTGATATTTTTCTCTTTCAAATTATCAAGAATCATGGCATGGATGCTTGATCACAAAGTGAAAGTGTCATCAATGGGCACGCAAGCTTAAGTACCACGCTGCAGTTCAACAAACTTTTACAATTATGTATTGAAAACCGCATTTCTTTTTCAGTGAGGGAAGGAACAGTTAATTGGGCAAGCAAAATGTATCATGGTGTGCTCAATTGTGATCAAAGTACAAACGTTCTGGATAATCAATTTTTTTAATAAAATTAACAGAATTAATCCGTGCAAGTACAGAATTTGTTTTGTACAAAATGCTATTGCTCCTTAGGATATGATTGACACTTCATATCGTTTCATAACTACACAGAATTTACAAAACATATAAAATTTTGCTATGGGATTACTTGGTCTTGGGACCAGCCTTTTGATTTGACCTCAACGATAGAAGAAATATATCAACCAACCCCAACCAAATTATATGAATTCAGAATCATGGTATGAACATATGTAGATATTTACAATGTAATGATCGATTATGTTTCTCACCAACTTAAATTGTTCTTCTTCCACAAGGAGTGAGGACACAACAATCTGAGATCCAAATCCTGCAAGCCAGACTGTCACCAAGTAGTTGTTTATCTGATATATGTTTGTTTGACTTTGAAGTGTATTCTGGGAGAAGAGAGCGTAAGGCCATCATGGGTTTTATTGCGTATAAGAGTATGATTATGATGTGAGAGTGACCCAGTTGGAGTAACTCTACTACTAGTTGGTAATGGTTCTGGGGCTGGTGCTAATTTCTCTTCGAACTTTGTCTGCTTGGGTGCTGTTTTTATGATATAGTTCTCTGTGTGCCCAATTGTTCTTCCTAGTTTCATTCCCTCAGTTATATTTCCTGTAAATTTGATATACACACTGAAGAGAGTGAGAACAAAAAAATTACAAGAAAACTACTTAATTTGTACTATGACTTTTGAGGAGTGAGGAGAACTAGAAGTTACTTAAAAGGGTGTTTACCATTTGAATCAAGGTCTGCCTTTGAATTCTCTGACAAAAGAATGAGTGTGGGAGTGATTATTGTAAGGAAAGCCCAGAAGACGAATATTGGAACTAGAGTTCTTTCACCCATTTGTTGGGAAAAGTAGACCAATTTCATGCACCTCTATGTATGGTTTACACCACAAGAAGTTTCGGGTACGAGGGAGAAGAGGATAGGTTGTGCCTTCATGAAATTAGCTGGCCATGTTTAAATTAAATAGGTATCATACAAAACTCAATGTGATTGGGTTTTATTATTAGCGTAAACTAAGTCAAGTTTTAACAACTAAACTCGTGATTTGGTTTCGCGGTTGTTGGAGGGTTGTTAGTATTATTACCGCAATTGATCTGTCTGCGTGTAGAATATATATAAGCATCCGTCGTTGGTTGGAACAATTGGCACACCAATTCTACTCATCTGCCTTTGTCTTTTGGTCTCTCACCCCTCCTTCATCATTACTTTCCTAGTTTTAAATTATGATAACATTTTTATACAAGTAACCGAGGCAATTGTATAATATTACTTTATTCTTTATTCTTTATTCATTAAATCAATTCACATTCTTAAATTTATAACTCAATTCTTATAACAGTGAAGGTCTTGAGTTAATAATATTTCAATGCCAACCATCATCTTTATAATACCATTTTCAATATTTCAATAACTTTTAAAGTTGTAACAATTTAAAATACAAATAAAAATTTATTAAAATGTAAAATTTTATAGTACCATGAAACTTGTAAAATAAATTATGGTATAGAATTTTTAAATTGATATATTATGATAAAATCCATTTAAAAACTAGAATAAGACTTCATATAATGAGTTTATCAGGAAAACTGCATGGTAGACGTTATTATTCTTTTTTATATGTATATTATTTTATACAAATTTTGTCTATGATATAACTTTTTCTTTTTTATAGTCATCTAGTAGTAGTTTGAAATATTTTTGTTTATTAACAAGAAAGAATATATTTTATATATGAACAAAATACGAATACTCCAACTCGTTTATACATTATGTATACAATAAAAACTTTTAAATTGATTTTCTTCTCATCCACCCATTTCTTACATTAAGATTAACAATCATATCACTCACATCATCTACCTTTTTCAACGAAATATTTTGTTTATTGATTTCTTTGTATATTATACATCCATATCTCTTAATTGTTGTTTTATTATTGTTGCCTTTGAAGATAGTATCTCTTGTCAACTATATGTTTAGTGCTCTAATATCACATTCTCCCATACCTATATTTTAATTATTGTATTTTGATTTCTTCTCTATTTTAATATCGTATGAAAATATTTTCTACTGCTTTTGTCATTGATTCAATTCCGAAATTGTTAAGCTTTGTCAACAATTTGATTAACAATCATATCACTTACATCATCTACCTTTTTCAACGAAATATTTTGTTTACTGATTTCTTTGTATATTATACATCTATATCTCTTAATTGTTGTTTCATTATTGTTGCCTTTGAAGATAGTATCTCTTGTCAACTATATGTTTAGTGCTCTAATATCACATTCTCTCGTACCTATATTTTAATTATTGTATTTTGATTTCTTCTCTATTTTATCATCGTATGAAAATGTTTTCTACTGCTTTTGTCATCGATTCAATTATGAAATTGTTAAGCTTTGTCAACAAAATTTTCTTCTCCATCTTCTTCTTATCATCTAGTTTACCCTCATTGTTCAGATCCCTCATTTTTATAATTATGTTATCATTATATTGATTCTGGTTTTCAAATATATTTGTATTCCATATTTTCAAATCTTCATTTAATCTTTTTAATTTATCCTTTTAAGAGGTAAAACATAATGTATCCACTCACTCTATAAGTATGCCACCACACTTTAGTGTGAGGGAAGGAATATTTCCTTTTTCTACATTAATCTCCAGTTGAAAACATAGAAATGCAATCCAAACAGTTGAACTACTGAGATTTATATAACCTGCAATCTTCAACCTTGAACGTTGGAACGTCCTTCTCAATACCGTTCGAAGGTTCCTATAATTTTTAAAAAAAGAAGGAAACAGAAGTCAACTAAGGCAAAGATTTTAAAATAATAGTCGAAACCCAAGTGAAAAGTCATTCTACTTTACTGTGTAGTTCTATCCAAAATCAAATAAATACATCACTCAATTTTCTTATAGAAGATTGAAAATAAATAATTCCCAGAAAGAAAGTAATCGATACATTTTAATCTAATAAAAAGGAAAGCTGGGAAGAAACTTCCAAATTGCATTAAAAAACAAGCGCCACTTGCTGAGTACTAAGTTGTTGCCGCCACCTTCCTCAATAGAAATTTTGGCAGCTTACATAGTACAACTTGCTGAGTGAGTGATATTCTTTACGTTGCCTCTAATGGGTGCCAATGTGGCTTCTCTGGCCAAGACCGAATATTTTTTGCAATCATTATCTTTCTATTTCTCACGCCCGCAAGAAGTAAAACTTTGTTTACGTGGAGAGAGGAGGATTCTGAAAAATGACAAGGGCAGAATTGAGATTTTGAAAACTTGATGTGGTGCAGGAAGCAATTCCCTAAATTTTCACACCCGAGGAGCTGGAAATAGCCTAGCCCATTTTCAGTGATGGGCCTGACCCATTTTCGCTATTGTGATGGAAACCCGAAAATGCCCTCTCCAGGAAACAGGGATATTCTACTCTTCCATTTTCGTTGAGAGTGGAAGCGTAAGCGTAAGCAGGGAGCAGTAGCGGAAATGGGAACCCTCGGAAGAGCGATCTACAGCGTTGGTTTCTGGATTCGCGAAACTGGACAAGCCATTGATCGTCTCGGTTCCCGCCTTCAGGGCGGTTACTTCTTCCAAGAGCAGCGTTTGTCTCTTTCCCCTTTTCTTTTCTTCACTCCCATGCCCTAATTTACGCCATCACGTTACAATCTATCACCACTCTTCATTGTTCTTTTCCTCTTAAAGTGTACGGTCCTTAGATTCCACGAGGCATTGACCAAATGAATTGATCCTCTTCCTTGTCGTGTTCAGTGTCTAGGCATCGAACTCTCATGAACATATTTGACAAGGCTCCTGTTGTTGATAAGGATGTATTTGTTGCTCCAAGTGCCTCCGTCATTGGAGACGTTCAAGTTGGAAGAGGATCCTCTATTTGGTATGGATGCGTCTTGAGAGGTAAGCTATTCGTTTCGATCAGTTAGGTGTCGCAACATTTCAATGATATTTTATTTTCTCTGCTACTGATTGTATGTATTCATGGGATAAATTACCATGTTTTATTCTGCTATTTCTGAATAGATTTCATGTTCTCTGATCTTTTAATGTAAATTCCTCGTGATCTTTTTTGCTTTTTCTTCGCTGTTGATAAACGTGTTAATCGTGGGCCAAATTCATTTTATGAACAGGTGATGTTAACAGCATCAGAGTTGGAAGTGGAACTAACATACAGGATAACTCTCTGGTGCATGTTGCAAAGTCAAATTTAAGCGGGAAGGTCTTGCCTACAGTTATCGGGGATAATGTTACTGTGGGTGAGGAACATTTTTGTAACGATTATGAATGGTGCTGTGTTCTTTTCCTAATGGGAATTTATGTTTTTACTGAACAGGTCATAGTGCTGTTTTACATGGTTGTACTGTTGAGGATGAGGCTTTTGTTGGTATGGGTGCCGTATTACTTGATGGAGTGGTTGTTGAGAAAAACGCCATGGTTGCTGCTGGAGCCCTTGTGAGGCAGAATACAAGGATACCTTCTGGCGAGGTATGTGTATCTGTGTGTTTACTGTTTGGCTACACGCATTCAAATAAAGAGTATTAGGATAGTTTTTTGGTCATGCCAGTCTAAATTTTTTTGGGATTGATTCCATTGTTGAGATAGCAGACTGTACCACCACTCTAGGGCAAGGAGAGTCAATTACAATTTGTTGTTTATTTTATTTATCATTGTGTTAGATTTTATGGAATTTCTGGGGATTGAGTTAATTTCCTGAGCACTGTCATGTAGAAAATGTTACTCTATTAGCTGATAGAAATCATCTTCGGTATGATTTTTGAAGTTATTGTTAAAGTCAACATACTTCTGTATCATATTTGATGGTTTGTGATTGGATGACAGTGTACGTACTGTTTATTATCTTTAAGTTTTTTATTTTGCTTTTTAAGTTAATCCATATGTTTCGTGATATATAAGTATCTAATAGGTCTTTTGAAACATAAAGCTCTTATTCTTTCCTTCTGACACTGCCTTTAACTTGGATAGATCCTTGTCTCAACATCTGCTTCGTACTCTTCCAAGAGACAATATTTTCACTGGTAGAAACACAATACCTTGTAATACTGATAGAATATCTATCAAATGGAGACTATACCCAATCTGCATCACAATACTCAGCAATGTGGGTGCTTCCTTTATCCTCATATAATATTCCTTGCCCTAGAGCCTAGAATATACTATAAAAACACATTTGATTGCTCTAACAAGTGCTTATCTAATATTGTTAGACATTATAAACAAAACAAACACAACTGAAAACCAGAGTGACATAAAACATTGGCTCTTTAGGAAACGAGATGCAGAAAGCATGCGGTTTACTAGGTGTGTATGTGGGTACAATTAGATTGGTACAATAGGTCAGAAAAAAAATATTCTTTGACATTGTCCTTCTAAGAATTTTAATAAAAAAAAGACAAATTTAAGTTAATGAAGATGATAGTGGAACTTGACCCATAAGTTGTACCCTTAGATCCATTTGCAAGGTAGCGATGGTATGAGGAATTTTAGAAGTGGACATGGAGGAGAATAAAGAACCATCACCAGAAATGTAGTCAGAAACTGTAATAGAATATCCATGGATTTCTACTATTTGTAGATTGAGACACAGACAATTGAGGCATTAGTGGCACAGGATGATTTAACTTGGTTAGTGGCGGCCTTTAATAGAAGACATTCTTATATTCTGCTTTTAACATTCTTGCTTATCCAAACAATTGAGAGAGATAATTCTAACCCGCATGTATGGGAACAGTGTGCAGCTGGCCGTTGTAGACAATCCCAGCAACTTGAAGCAGAGTGGGAATGAAACTGCCTTATACAAAGTTGTAAACCCTGATCCTGGTGTAATGCTTGAGTGAAAAAGCCATTAAGCAGCATCAATTTTTATATACATCTCAAAATCTCAATAAAGTACAAGTAAGAGTAATAATAATGAAGGTGTAACTCTCAAAGAGCAGAGTCTCTGTCTCTTCATTATTCATCTAAACTACATATTAATCTCTAAAACAGAAACTGCTTCTAACATTTTCCTCAAAGCCGTTTCTCGCTTGTTTTTCCTTAAAGCTAGTGTCTTGCTATTTTTGTGTCAGTGTCACCACTACCACTAACTTGAACCGAAGTGATATTAGATCTCAACAAACAGACTAACTTGATATGCTGACCTGAGATATTTCAAAACAAATTTGGTATGAAAGAAACTCTGCCCATATACTACTTGTCTTGAACTATTATTGCTTCTGTCATGATTCTTACATTGGCTCTTGAACTGCGTGACCTTGTATACTGTACTATGAGTTTTATCATTTGGTTCAAACTATTTAAAACTTTCATTTCTCGGTGAAAAAAATATAATTCTAACTTAACATCCTACTATGCTTGAGTTTATAACTTGCACGCCAAAAGTACTGTGTTATTGTGAAGTGCGTAGAAATCTTCGAATATGGTGTGGAATTTAGGACATGGTTTGTCGAATTTTATTAATTTTTCTAAGTTTTTGCCTGGGCTAATGTTTAGCTCCCAATGTTTGTTATCATAGATATTCCTCAGCTCATTGTCTATTAGTTTTTATCTTGGGATGGCAAGCACTCCTTATCGATTTTTCTGGGCTAGAAATTTTAATTTTCAGCGTTGGTTAGACTGTCTTTTGTTGAATGCATGTTATATGTGTCATTCATGATCTGCAAGCACAAACTTGTATATTTTGCAGGTATGGGCAGGCAATCCTGCAAAGTTCCTCAGAAAGCTAAGTAATGAAGAGATAGCATTCATCTCCCAGTCAGCCACCAATTATACTAACCTTGCACAGGTCCATGCAGCTGAGAATTCGAAATCCTATGATGAAATTGAGTTTGAGAAGGTGTTGCGAAAGAAGTTTGCTCGTAAAGACGAGGAGTATGACTCTATGCTAGGTGTTGTTCGGGAGATCCCACCGGAGCTTATTCTTCCCGATAATGTTTTACCTGATAAAGCAGAAAAGGCTCTTAAAAAATGAGGTATTTTAAAGTAATGTCTTCAATTCTGATATTGAATGACATGATGGGACTTTTTTGCATTCGCAAATTCATGGAAGGGTTTTTTTTTTCCATTCCCAATAATACCGGACATTATCTGCGGTAGAATCAATCTTGCCTCCTTACAGTTCAGGAAGCAGTTATTCCTTGATAGTTTGAATTCTGTTCTCTAGTTCGGTAAAGGCAAGTGCCATGTAGAATCATGTATGCCGATCTTATTTTTTGTTGTATCCAGTTCAAGTGATTTCCCATTTTTTTTTTTTTTATCTTGATCTCAATGTTCAAGGTATTATTTGTCAGCTTGGTTCTTAAGTTCTCGTTGACATCTTTATTAACGAGGACACCTAAGTCTGTGTTTGTCTTCAGTATGGTACGGTTGAGATAATGATTATTTCGTGGAGGGTGAAAGGTTTCAATAATGAATTTTGAGAAAGAAGTTGGGTATCTGTAAAGGAACTCTTATTGATTGTTTATTCCATTTCCGTCTACATTTCATTTTAAAAATGCAATTACTTTTCGATGGAATTAGAAGGGTTGTTTGTACAACGAATTTTCCACATGGAGCATGTATTACAGAATTGCTTATTTACCGTTGATGTTGACCTACATTTATATTGGTATGAGCGAATAAACCCTTTTGATATGAAACAGATTTTTAATTTATAGTTGTTCCAAAATTATAAACTAGAAGGATTCAAAATATATAAGATCTTATTTTTGGTGAAATGATGAAAATGTCAGATTATATTTTCTTTCAAAAATACGACATCAATGCTCTTGTGTATATTGAGCCAAAGATTGTTTGAGAAACTTTCACATCGATACTCCTATTTTGATTTGAATTGCTTGTTAATGTATAAATATAAATTAGGATACAATTGCGGTGTACACAATCAACGTGTTTACTTGAACACAGGCCATATAAGTTTCATAGTCCAAGAAATTGTCAAATCCCATAAGTTGGGTAACTTGGGTAATAAGACAACCCAGTTAATCTTGGACTAGTTCTAGTACAGGAAAAATAAATTGGGTTAAACCAACTAGTGTAATCTTTTAAATTGGCTGTTTCTTCTAAACCCCTGTAATTTTTAAAATATCTATTTTACGTCTTGTAAAAGTAACTTTTGAATTATCTGTTCTAAAAATATTTCAAAATAATTTTTTTAGAACAGTATGATTCCTTCAAAAAAGAGTTTTTCAACGAATTTTTGAAAATTGAAATTTTAAAACAAATTTTCCAACTTAAATTTTGATTAGATAAATTTATTTGATTAGATAAATTTATTTGATTAAACTTGAATCTTGTTTGACATATGTAAATAAGTAATACCGTATTCAAATAAAAATGATTATATTTAAAAATATGTTAAATTTAAATAAAAATAAAATTATACTAATATAAATAAATTAAGGTTTTTTAAAAGTATATTACAAATTGTTTCAGGAAGTAATCTCATAACTAGTCATTATTTTTGCACATTTAAATTTTTTTAATATACTATTATTGTAATTTATAATATAACATGTATAAATATTTTATTTAGTCATTAATTTTTTTTATGTGGTTACTAACAAGATAATTAAAATTAAAATTAATAAAATCATGAAAAACTCGTAAAATTATAAATCATGAAATCATAAAAGAAATGTTTTCAAAAAAATACAAGATAAGATATGCACATTCAAAGTGTCCTAATTTTATTTTCATTAAAATTAATTCAATAAAAAAAGTAGATGATGCGAAAAGGATATTTCTTTTATATTGAGTTTGAAATTTGTTTTAAACTTTAACTATCAAAAATTGCAATCATACACTTTTACAATCCTGTTGGACAATCCTTACAATCATATTATTTTACAATATTGTTTGAATCTTAGATAATATGTACAATCATCCGATTTTATGATTAAAATCACAACGTCATGAGTACAACTATGTTTTGAACAATGGAAACCCTAAATTGTCCTCTCCGACAAGAAGAAATATTCTATCCTAATTTGTAATAATAAATTTGTAGTTCGAGATGATAGAGGAAGTGTCCCATATAAAACGTGTATCACGTTGAGTCAAACATCGACTGTAAATAAGCACTTTTATAATGCATGCTTCATGTGGAAAAATCGATTTATAAAGCCCTTCTCATTGCATTGGAAGTAATTGCATTTTTAAGATGAACTCAGATACCCAATTTCTATTCGTTCTGTAAACTGCATTATTGAAACCTTTCAACCGCCATGAAATAATCATTATCCCAACCGTAACCATACTGAAGACAAACACTAACGTCTGTGTCCTCATTAATAAAGATGTCAACGCGAACTTATGAACCAAGTTGACAAATAATGCCTTGAACATTGAGATCAAGTTAAAAAGGATGGGAAATCACTAGCACTGGATACATCAAACACTAAGATCAGCATATGATTCTACGTGGCACTTGCCTTTACCAAATTAGAGAACAGAGTTCAAAATATTAAGGAACACTTGCTTCCTGGATCGTAAGGAGGCATGATCAATTCTAGCGGAGAAAATGTCCGGCATTATTGGGAATGAAAAAAATCCCTATTCCACAAATTTGTGAAAGCAAAAAAGTCCCGTGATGTCATTTCAATATTAGAATTTAAGATACTGCTTTAAAATACCTCATTTTTTAAGAGCCTTTTCTGCTTTATCAGGTAAGACATTATCGGGAAGAATAAGCTCTGGTGGGATCTCACGAACAACACCCAGCATAGAGTCATACTCCTCGTCTTTACGAGCAAACTTCTTTCGTAACACCTTCTCAAACTCAATCTCATCATAGGACTTCGAATTCTCAGCTGCATGGACCTGTGCAAGGTTTGTATAATTGGTGGCTGACTGGGAAATGAAAGCTATCTCTTCATTAGTTAGCTTTCTCAGGAACTTCGCAGGATTGCCTGCCCATACCTGCAAAATATCCAAGTTTACGCTAACAGATCATTAATGACACATATAACATGCATTCAACAAAAAACAGCCTAACCAACATTGGAAGTTAAAATTTCTAGCCCAGGAAAAAACTGATAATGAGTGCTTGCCATCCCATAATAAAAACTAATGGACAATGAGCTAAGGAATATCTAAGATAACCAACACTGGGAGTCAGATATCTAGCCCAAGCGAAAACTTATAAAATTAATACACAATGAGCCGATAACTGTCTAAGATAGCTTCAGTTTTACAACTCCGCACCACATTCAAAGACTTTATACGCACATCAAAATACCACAGTACTTTTCAGATGCAAGTTGTAAGCTCAAACAAATAGGATGCTAAGTGAGAATTATATTTTCTTCACCAAAAAATGAAAATTTTAAATAATATGAACCTTACGATAAAACTCATAGGTCAGTATACCAGATCATGAAGTTCTAGAGGCAATGTAAGAATTCTGACAAAAGTAATAAGTAATATTTCAAGACAGTGGTAATGGTACTAGGTTGGGGCTAGTTGATAAGGGAGATAGTTAAGAACCAAAAGTATTCCCCATAAAATAAATTAGGTTTCTGTTATGCCATAATGATAAGGTTGGTTGATGCAATACAAGTGTTCCCACAAAGGATTCACAAACTTTGTTGATCAGTGAACAAAGCCGCAAGCTAAGATAAAAAAAGGCATCAAATTGGACTTGTATCAGAGCTTTGAGAACATCAGAATTTCATAACATGATCACAGTGATCAAGCACTTTCATTATTATTTGCACATCAGATTAGGTTAGGATTTGTTTAAATTTTATCAGGAGTTATAATTTGCAGATTTGACTCAAATTTCATAAGAATTTGCTCGTCTCCTTACTTCCCTCATTTACTTAGTACTATTCATTATTCTACATGTATATACAATATATAATTCTTCAAGTGAAATCATGTGACAGAAATTCGCATTCTTAAACTTGTCAGAGTCTTTTGGTATTCACCCAAAACTTATTAACTCGGTAATTATCCATCTTCTATTCTAAGATTATTGTTTCTATAAGCAACTGCATAGATTTAATATATACCATGGTTCTTGCTTCAATTAACCAACAGGTAACAATTCTATCAATTCTTTGTAGTTATACCAAGGTTCTTAATTAGACAGGTAATGGGTTGTGGTTTGATCTATACCAAGGATTTTATTAAGCAACGGCTAAAGTTTCCTTTATTAGCAAATTTGTTTTGAAATATCTCAGTTAAGCATATCAAGTTCGTCTGTTGATTGAGGTCCAGTATCACTTCCGTTCACATTATTAATCGTGATACAAATTATATATTGGAGAGTTTATATTTTGAATCATGAATTGCTTCGTATAACGAATAGTAAGATTCGTAAACATTTAAAAAATGGAACAGATACTTAAATACAAGATATAAACATGCAAATATACAATTCATAACAACCAAATTCAAAAAGAGTGGTTGTATCGGTGTGTATCTACGGCACTGAAGAAAAATGTGTTGTTGAGGAGTAGAAGAAAATATTATGGGTGACGGGTGTAGGATGGGATTTGTGATTGTGGCTGACCCAAGAAGTGAGGAAAAGGCAAAATAAAGCCATTAGAGCAAAGGAGAGGTAACTTTGCTTTCGTAGAAGATCCTCTGTTGCTGCTAAAGAAAATTTTTCATGGTAATCGGACTAAGATCACAAACTCGTTGGAGAGAAAAGAATGACTGGTATGTGTCTCTTCCCGTTCAGTTCATGAAATAAAAGAAAGCAAATTAGGGTTTTTCCAAACCGGGTCTTGCGACCCGACCCATTTCAGAGTGAGACCCGGGTTTGGTTTCACCCACGAATAAAGATGTGAGTCTTGCCAGAATCATGATTCATATGATTCCAAATGCGATACAAACAATATAGCACCGATTCATCCGATTTGGATTGTGTATTGTGCAATGCAAGACAATAGCTTTGAGAAAAAATAGGTGAGAAAGCGCCGAGGAAATTGGTAGAAGCAGTTTCATTGTTGGAGATTAATGTGTAGTTTAGATGAATAATGAAGAGACAGAGACTTTGCTTTTCGGGAGTTACACCTTCATTTTTATTACTATTAATTGTAATTTATTTTGCGGTGTATGTAAGCATTGATGCTGTTTACTGCGTTTTCAATCAAGCATTACACCAAGATCAGGCTAACAACTTGGTATAAGGGCAGTTTCTTTCCCACTCTGCCAATCTTCTCTTATGATCAAGCTACTGGCATTGTCTACAACTGTCAGATGTACACTGTCCACATACATGCGGATTAGAATATCTCTCTCGATAGTTTGGATTAGCAAGAATGTAAGAAGCAGAGTACAAGAATGTCTTCCAATTAAAGGCCACTAACCAAGTTAAATTATCCTGTGCTTCTAATGCCTGTATTATATGTGTCTCTCAATCTACTATGGTCAAATTGCATGGATATTTCATTTGAGTTTCTGACTACATTTCTGGTGATGGTTCTTTATTCTTCTCCATGTCCACTTCTAAAATTCCTCATCATATCATCATTACCTTGCAAATGGATCTAAGGGTACAACTTATTGGTGAAGTTCCACTATCTCCTTCAATAACTTGAATTTGTCTTTTTCTATTAAAATTCTCATAAGTGACAATGTCAAAAAATATTTTCTTTGAAAAATAATCTTTTGACAACTGTAACAACCACATTACAACCAATTTTTAAGGGTATTATAGTCATTATAGAAATAAAATTTTGTATTTATGAAGAAACAAAGAAATTAAATGGTAAATGGTAGTTGTAAAGTAGTTTTAAAAATTTATTGGGCGTCAACTTATGATTGCTCATTTTCTTTTTCTCATACCTATTGCACCAATCTACTTGACCCATACACACCTAGTAAACACACACACACATACCTCGCCAGAAGGTATCCTTGTATTCTGCCTCACAAGGGCTCCAGCAGCAACCATGGCATTTTTCTCAACAACCACTCCATCAAGTAATACGGCACCCATACCAACAAAAGCCTCATCCTCAACAGTACAACCATGTAAAACAGCACTATGACCTGTTCAGTAAAAACATAAATTCCCATTTAGAAAAGAAACACAGCATCATTCGTAATCGTTACAAAAAAGTTCCTCACCCACAGTAACATTATCCCCGATAACTGTAGGCAAGACCTTCCCGCTTAAATTTGACTTTGCAACATGCACCAGAGAGTTATCCTGTATGTTAGTTCCACTTCCAACTCTGATGCTGTTAACATCACCTGTTCATAAAATGAATTTGGCCCACGATTAACACATTTATCAACAGCGAAGAAAAAGCAAAAGAGATCACGTGGAATTTACATTAAAAGATCACAGAACATGAAATCTGTTGAGAAATAGCAGAAATAAAACATGGTAACTTATTCCATGAATGCATTCATTCAGTAGCAGAGAAAATAAAATATCATTGAAATGCTGCCACACCTAACTGATCGAAAGGGATAGCTTACCTCTCAAGACGCATCCATACCAAATGGAGGATCCTCTTCCAACTTGAACGTCTCCAATGACGGAGGCACTTGGAGCAACAAATACATCCTTATCAACAACAGGAGCCTTGTCAAATATGTTCATGAGAGTTCGATGCCTAGACACTGAACACAACAAGGAAGAGGATCAATTCATTTGGTTACTGCCTCGTGGAATCTAAGGAGCGTTACACTTTAAGAGGAAAATAATGATGAAGAGTGGTGATAGATTGTAACGTGATGGCATAAATTAGGGCACGGAAATGAAGAAATGAGAAGGGGAAAGAGACAAACGCTGCTCTTGAAAGAAGTAACCGCCCTGAAGGCGGGAACCGAGACGATCAATGGCTTGTCCAGTTTCGCGAATCCAGAAACCAACGCTGTAGATCGCTCTCCCCAGGGTTCCCATCTCCGCTACTGCTCACTGCTTACGCTTCCACTCTCAACGAAAATGAAAGAGTAGAATATCCCTGTTTCCTGGAGAGGGCATTTTCGGGTTTCCATCACTATAGCGAAAATGGATCTGGCCAATCACTGAAAATGGGCTAGGCTATTTCAAGTTTGGCAATTGCTTCCTGCACCCATCATATTTTTAAAATGTCACAAATAACTATCTCTTGAAGTGTAAAAATAGCTTTCAGAATTCATATTAGAATTGATTTATGATTCAATCACTTTCACATTCGGAACTTTTAACGTAAGATAGTATTGAGAGTCCAGTCTAAATTTTAATTAACTATTAAACTATATCACTGGAATCTTGAATTTAAAAAAACAAACCTTATAACCAAATACATCACATGTAAAAATAAACTTGCTTATGTAAATAAAAAACTCAAAACTTGTTAAAAAGAAAAGAGTGATAGAAGATAACTTACTTTAAAGATTAAATAATTTTGCTTTTATTAGAAATTCAAAGATAATATTTGATTGTAAATCTGATGAAAAACAAGGTAAAAAAAGTAAAAGAGTAAATAAAAAGTTTTTTAAGAAAGATAATAGTTACACTAGAATGAATCTTGAAATTTTCTATTTATATCTACTTTTTCATTTAATAATAAAATATTTAGTTGTTATCTTAATTATATTACTTTTAATTTAAATTATTTTGTAGGTCTTCTCAATAATTTTTTTTATATGAAGATAAAATTAAAAAACATATATATAGAATTAGTAATTAAAATTTAATGAATTTAAATATTATAAAAACTAGTTATCATTTATTTTCATTTTTAAACAATTTAAAACTAGTATAAATATATTTATTCACGATATATTACTATATTTTTTTCATTAGTAACAGTTTAAGTATAAAACGATAAATATGTAAAATAAAATTATGAAAAATATATATTTAAATAATATTTTATAAATGAATAATAATTATTATCTTATAAAAAACATAAAAATCACTGTTCAAACTATATTAAAAGCCAAAAAAATTGCATGTGATTATTTTATTTATAAAAACATTACAAATATTACGTAATTGAATTAAGCTCTTAAAAACAATATAACATTTTCAATCAATATCTCATATATTGTTTCTACTAAATTAAATAGGGTACAAAAAATAAGGATTTAAAAAGAGTAACTAAGGTCAAGAATTTAAGATGAAATAAAACTGTGGAAACTAAAGGAAGACTGAATAATATTTTATAGTAGATTTAAATTGTCTGAGAATTAAAAATTAATAGTAATTAAAATATTTAATAAAAGAGGAGGGTTTAGAGAGAGGGAGCCCAATGACACAAATCTCGGGGCGTGTTCATGCACATTAACAAACATAGATCCACATACACACAAACGACCCTTGCTCCCATACGCACAATCTACAATTATTAACACTTCATACCTAGTAACCAATGGGTGCCGAGCCCTTTTCCCAATCCCAAACCCAAAACCATAACTCCCGCCACGCCCCCTTCGCTCTCGGCCTCCAGCCCTCCGCCCTCGTCGACAATGTCGCCACCGTCGATTGGTCGCTTCTCCGTCAAGTTCCCGGCGAGCGCGGCGGCTCCGTTCCCGTTCGTTCTCTTTCTAACCCAACTCAATTCTCTTCATGAATGCGGTTAACTAACTGAATTAATTCTCTATCCATGTTTATTTTAGGTTGGAATTGAAGAACTTGATGACATACTGCGTGAGGTTAAAGCTAACTGCCGTGATGCTCATTCTCCCATGAAAACTCTCGCCGGCGGCAGCGTTGCCAACACAATTCGCGGACTTAGTAGCGGTTTTGGAATTTCAAGCGGAATCATTGGAGCCTACGGGGATGACGAACAAGGCCAGCTTTTTGTTAACAACATGACCTTCAATGGCGTCGACCTCTCACGACTCCGCAAGAAGAAAGGACACACGGCACAGGTTTCAAATTTTCTCTCCTCATACGTACAAACTTCCCTTCAACACTTGAAAATATCTAAGTTTTGTATCTGTAATTCTGCATAATGCTGTACTTTGTTAAAGAATATGTTTCAAAAGAATGTATTCAAACAATTAATGAAACTTGTATAGTACTAGTATTAGTACAGGAGTAAAAAAGAAAGGGTATCAGAGGATTTTAAGGTAACCTCAAGAGTGCTGGTGTAGTTTATTCTACCATAAAGCATAACAATATTTTTTTATTTCTTTTTGTACTAGTGCGTTTGCTTGGTTGATGACTTGGGCAACCGTACAATGCGACCTTGTCTCTCAAATGCTGTCAAAGTTCAGGTAATTCACACACACTATCTGGATTCTTGGAGGGCAGGTTAGGGTGTCTTTTGTGAAGGTTTTTTGACTGATATATTGCTCTCTTTTCCCTTTCTTGCAAGGCTCAAGAATTGACGAAAGAGGATTTCAAGGGATCCAAGGTTGATTTCTTTGGACTTGTTTTTTGGTACCCTATTCTGTATATTTTTATATTGTATTAATTTTGATTTTCTAATTGTCATGTGTTGGCTGGGATTTATTTTATATTAAATTTTAGGGGCCGAATCACTTTTTCATGTTTATTCCGATTTCTTTTGACTTGCTGAAAGCTTGCTCCTCTGTCCATTATACCACGTCTAGCACTAATAATGTATCACCTAAAGGTTCTCTGTTGACTTGGTTGTTGATTTATTTACGTTTCAGTGGTTGGTGTTGAGATATGCAATATTCAACCTGGAAGTTATTCAAGCAGCGACTCATTTAGCCAAACAGGAAGGCCTTCTTATTTCCTTGGATTTGGCCAGTTTTGAGGTATTTAATAAATTTTCTTGCTTGAGATTGGGAAGTTTGTGATTAGAGTTTTCATTTCCAACATATCAACTCAAAAAGGATGTTTTGATAAAACTGAGTTTTCATAAAGGGTTGCTGAGTCCTAATTCTTAGTCGGCTAGTCCACAGAAATAATTACTAAACATAATTGATTTCTTTTTGTTTTTTGCTATAGTATAGGGCTTTGTATTCTTTTATGCATAATCTCAAATACTACCATTATAAATAGGAATACGAAAGCTTAATTTTTAAAAGTCTTCAGCATAGTTTATTTAAATATTATATTTCTCACTCATGACCTCTTTCTTTTGAGAAGATGGTCAGGAACTTTAAACTACCGCTTCTAAAGCTACTGGAATCTGGCAACATAGACCTTTGCTTTGCCAATGAGGATGAAGCAGCTGAACTTTTAAGGTGACTGTCATTTGCATTTCACCCAGCATTATTGAAAATAGAATTTATCTTCAGTTTCTTAGTTATTGAAGAAGTTATTTTCATTAATTATGTATCATGTAATTTTGTCTTGTAAATAAGTGATATCAATTTACTTTACCATGGATTATAGGGGTGAACAGAATGCTGATTCCATAGCTGCTGTCGAATTTCTTTCCAAATACTGCCAATGGGCTGTGGTGACATTGGGCTCTAATGGGTGCATTGCTAAACATGGAAAGGAGGTGTGCTAATTTTCTTTTTCCTGTCATTCTGTGTGATATTTTCTGCCAGGCTCCTTTCCCAACATGAACCTTTTGTTATTTGCCTGAAGACGCCATGATTAGCTAGACATTTGCGAAGTTCATTACTTTGTACGAATTTGTTGCGAAGGAGTTGCCTCCCTTGACAAAAATAAAGTTTTTCAGATAAGTGAAGCTTTGCTGTTAGTCTTAAATGGTTTTTACCCATAATTGTCTAATGTACTCAAAATTTGCATTCTGCCCAACAGAGGATGGGAGGTATAGAGGTTTACAAACAGTAGGAGCATTAACCAAATTGTGGTCCAAAATCATTAAGGGACAAGTTCAGTACTTTTTGCTTTCTTGTTGTTTGGTCTTTGTGTCTGCTAGGGTTCTAGAATAGGTGTTGAAAAATTAAAGAGAATTAGTAACTACATAAACTAAGCTTTTTATATGACAGATGATACGAGTCCCTGCCATTGGGGAAACAAAGGCAACCGATGCTACAGGAGCAGGGGACCTTTTTGCAAGTGGATTTTTGTATGGAGTGATCAAGGGTCTGTCACTAGAAGGATGCTGCAAAGTAGGTGCATGCAGTGGTGGATCTGTTATCCGGTCTCTTGGTGGTGAAGTGACATTGGAGAATTGGCAATGGATGTACAAGCAAATGCAGATGAAGGGTCTTCCCACGCCTACAGATGTATGCAAATGAATGTAGTGGCTAATTTTGCCCCCTTTATTCATGTCGCCTTCTTGGTTATATTTACCCATTTTTTCCTTTTGCTTCTTTTTATTGTCTTTTATTATTCATTTACTGACAATTCAAATGACAGCCACGCAAGTTATGGAAGCTATATATTTTTCAGGAAAATTCGCTATATATTTTTCAGGAGAATTCAATCCGGTTTGAGTCTTCAATGTACTTGAGCTTGGGGACACTTATGAAACTGTCTCAACTACTTTTTAATATTAACACCTAAGACATGGTTAATTTACTTTCTGTGTTCTTACTACAAATTTCAACTGTCGATTGAGATGGTCTACAACTTTATTCTGTTTCTCAACCGTTGTTATAGTTCATTTAAATTTTACTTTGTGGCTTTTGTGCAGCCAATAGCAGGGCACACTGTTTGTGTGAAGGGTTGATATACGAGTTTCTCTCCACGGAATTTAAAATCCCCAGGTTATTTTATTGAATCTAATTTAAACTGAATAATAAATAAAATTGGAAAAAATCGACTTTTTAACATAGTTCAGTTTAACATATAATAAATTTATGAAATAAAAACATAAAATGGTAATTAGGGTGATATTTGAATATAATTTAAAATCACTTTTATCGTTTCTAACTAGTAACAATTTCTTTTCATAAATAAAAACAATGCGATCAAAAGTAAAAAAAAAAATCGTTCATATGAATAAAGATAAAAGAAAAAAAAATGAATGAGAAAGATGTTTTTATTAAATACAAAAGCAGCGTATAAAATGGAAAGGATTAAAAGAGAAAACATTGAAATATTTAATTAAAAAATGAGTAAAAATCTGAATATGGCTGTAAAGAAAGAATTTAAATATTCAATTTATATATTTTAATTTGTAATATAGAATGAAGTTTCAATGTTAAATTTGTAATCGATAACTAAAATTGTATTTTATCCGACACCTAGTGCACTCTTTTTACTTCAAAGGAATTAAATCTCAAAAAAAAGAACGAGACTTCGTGATATAGCATAAGAGAAAACGGAAACTCAATACTGCTACCATTTTTATATGACCGACGCAACTCAAAATTCCAAAGTTAATAATAGACCGAAGATCCTGCAGAAAGCCAAAACTAACTGTTGCAGCAAGTGTACGCTAGCTAATATTTCTACTTGCCAAGTACATGAAGCATTATGGCATTCTGTGCATGCATCCGGTTCTCAGCTTGCGGGAAGACTATTGAATTTGGAGCTTCAATAACTTCGTCGGTCACCTCTACCCCTCTTTCCGCTGGTAAGCAATGCATAAAAAATGCCTTTGAACCAGCCCTTTCCATCAGATCTTTGTTTACCTGCAAAACGAAATTGCCATCTCATGTCAACAGTGACAAAATCAAAGTAAAGCCCAAAACAATACAGCACATTTTATATATCAGTTTTAAAATTCAACCGGTGAAGGGAGTAATTCAAGATTCGACGCTTTAACTATAAATTTGAACTGGTAGTAATTAAACATTATTATATTTTTAATGTAAATATCAAACAACATTGAAAATAAATAAAAATTAGAAACAAAATAAATATAATTAATAAAACTGTCGATCATTGTAATATTGATTTTTCCTACAAATCAAAGTGAAACCAGTTATGCGCGGGTTTACCCAATTATGAACAGGTTTAACCAGAGATTTACACAGGTTCTTTAGAAGGGTTTACACAAATTATAATGAGCTATTTGGTCCAGTTTCCAGTCTGACCAGCTGGTCTAAGTCCAACTCTGACAACATTCCAACATAACATAGTCGTTGTCAAATAATAAAATATTTATTTTTAACCGAACCTATGATTAGGTGGCTGACAGAAAATAATGTAGGAAATACCGTGTAAAGTACCTGAAATTCTTTAAACACCTGGCGCCGGTATTCAGCTTCTTCCTTTTGCCCCATGCTGGCCCAGACATCTGAATACACAACATCAGCTCCTTTAACAGCTTCTTTGGGGTCATTAGTTATCTCAATCTTGCTTATTCCAGCTTTCCTTGCCTTCTCAACTGTTTTTGCATCAGGTTCAAATCCTTTCGGACAAGCACAAACAAAGTGAAACGGAATCACAGATGCCATCAACAACCACGAGTGAACAATATTATTTCCATCTCCAACGTAGACAACCTGACATGTGTATTGCAGAATATGGTCAGACAACTATTCCCTTGCCAATGCCACCAAGAATTAGGAAGAAGCAAATTCTTCAAGAACAAGTAACATAACCTGACCTTGGTTCCTTCAAACCGACCAATGTGCTCAATCATAGTAAGGGCATCAGCCATTATCTGGCAGGGATGGTTGTAGTCCGTCAACCCATTGACGACTGGCACAGTTGCATATTTTGCAAGATCAAGTATGTCCTACAATTGTTTTTACAAAAACAGAAAGGGTAAACCAAAAGTGCCGAGTTTTTTCTCAAAATGATTGATCACAATCGCCGTCGCAGATAAAATTTATTCCTAACCCAACAACATCACAATGCCCATAATTGCTTAGCAGCTTCTTTCGTTGTGAAATACGCTTGCTAAAACTTTAAGAGGCATGAAAATTAGTGAAAAATACTCCTGTTAGATATTGTCAATTCCTCTCAAGATCTTCTGTTAGCATTCCATGTAATCCAACACTAGACATTACCAATGGCACAGGCACAAATAGTAGAGACAGATATCATTGTTAAGTAAAAGCATCTAACAAGTATCATAGCTTCCATAACTTATTTCTTCGTTCGAGTTATTGAACTGGCGGCAACATTTATTATGAATTCTTGTCTACCACAAGCAATGACAATGATCCTGACAGGGATTTACAATCATACTTTTTCTTTGAAATTTTATGCATTACAACAAATACCAGTGGAGCTCGAGGATTAATAACATCATAAAACCACCGGATGAATTACTCTATCCCAAAAGTCAGTATAGACTGCTCTATTAATGCATCTAACAGCATCTTAGTACACGGTATAGCTTCTCCTTTTTCTTTCCCACCTGTTTATGAATTGGAATTAACATAATTCATCCAAATTAAGTTTATTGACTTCGTCAATGTTGGTTTTGAAATCAGAGGAACATTGCGAACACACACGCCCTATCCCTAAGAAAGACCGATCACCTTCATTCTACCACTTCGTGCAGGTCCCAGTCAAGTTGAATATTTAATTTGTGAATTCAGAAAATAGGAAAAACTAGCCACAACAAGGAGTAATCGCAGCACAATAACAAAATGAAACATAAGTAACTCCCTTGTTACACGTCACAAGCATACCTGATGAGCAAAAACACGAGCCATAATGATGTCATTATAGCGACACAGAACACGAGCAATGTCACGAGTCTCCTCTCGCTTGCCCATTTGGATATCATTGGGTCCTAAGTATATGGCATGCCCGCCTAACAGTGAAAAGCCAGTCTCGAACGAAACCCTCGTTCTCATGGACGGCTTTGTAAATATCATCGACATGGTCTTCCCCTCAAAAGGTCGAAATGACCTGTCCCCTGACTTCAGCAACGTCTTCACCTCAATGGCCCGATCCAACATCTTCAAAATAGTGTCCTTATCAAAATCATCTATGTGAAGAAAATCTTTCTGCGCAACTTTCTCTGCAAAACAGAAGAATCGCAGTGAGAAGTCAATAATCAGCTAGCCACTTCTCAAAACCACAAACAGGAGTTGAAAATCAGTGTCAACCATCAACATGTTCTTATAAATAACCTGCAACACATCAACATTCTTAAACCCTAATTCGATGCAAATTGAATGTGAAATGAGAATTAGATGACGTGGAGGTTTAAAAGTGAGGATTGAGTGAGAATGTGAAAGCGATGAGAATCGGAAATGGAAAAGGAAGGGTAGAATTGACTTACGAGTGACGGCGGGAGAGGCGACGCACGATATTCGGCGGCGGAATGAAACGGAGGCGGCGGGGAAAGGAGCGCGACGGCGGAGATTGTGACCGGAAAGGTAGGGTTTGTCTGATGCGACAGTACTGTAACAGTGACAAGGGATCACAGCCATTTTCTGCTACTTCCTAGGCCTACCAAACACACTGCTACTTCTCTTTACTTTCACTGCATTTTCGTTTCTACCTTTATATATGGGTAATTGTAAATATTTTCTCTCTTGTTTCTCTTCATATCACTTTCTTTTTACCAATGTAATAAAACAAGTTCACATAATTATGATTTAATAATTTTCTCCCTCAATACTCTTAAGAGAGACAATTAATAACCGAAAAATTAAATAGAAATTTATATAAAATAAAATTATTTCATGCTTAAGTTAAAAGTTAGAATTTTGAAAACAATATGATAGAGTTTGTACAAAAAAATTTATATTAAGATAATTTTGTTTTAAGTAAAAAAAAAATATTAATGAGTTTTCTTATATTAGCCACTTTTATAATATTTCTTATATTTTATCTTTTGATTTAATTTTACATATTTTATCTTTGACGTTTAACAAATTATCGTTACATTTATTAGCAATGATAAAATAAAATTCCAGAACAAATTTTTAGATAATAAAAATCCAAAAACTAAAATATATATTTTGTAAAATATCAATATTATTACTAAAATTGGGATTAAATGTTAAAAAATTAGATTTTAGAAGCTCATTTAAAAGTAAAATAATTTAATATTCTAATTTTAATAAGTAACATGTACTACAGTTTTAAATATGATAATAACCACACCCGTTAATAAACTAACTTAAAAAGTACTCTTACTTATTGTGTGTTATATTCATTAAAAATATTTATTTTCTATCTATTGTAAATACATTTTTTTTTACCATCCAATAGTACTACAGGAAGCAAATTTTCATCAAACCTAAGTATTATGTAAGATGAACTTATTCAGTACTCTCCACTAGTTTTTTATGCGATAGAATTTAACATATACTGGTAATAAAAGTGAACAAAATAATTACAATTTTTTTTGTGAAGAAACTGATTACAAATTGGTTCACATAATTGGTTAGATAAATTGTTTGCTTTATATTATTCACATTAAGATTATATATTTTTTCCGATGAATCCTAAATTCTAGTCATTTTGTAAAACTTCAATTTGCATCACGTTTATCAAAATACAATGTAACCGTACTACCCAAAAAATACGTCAAATGCTTGTTAATGCGTTTTTATACCCCAAAATTCATTTATTTTAAAAAATGAGTATTTATTTTATTTTAATAAAATTTAAATTTTAAATGAAAGTTAATTTAAATATAATGCTAGCTATTTTTTGAACAATTTGTCATCTCGAATAGATTTGACCCATACTGTAGCAGGCTGGTTCCAAATGGGCCTGGATCAAATGGGCCGACCCATTTATAAAACGACAAATTCTTCCTCCACCTCCATACCCTCTTCCTGCACCCCCATATAATCTTTTTATTCCATGACTGCCCTTTATGAAATTACATAAATACCCTCTCCTTCGTTTTTTGAAATTGTGAACCGAATGGGGGTGCATCTGGTTCTCATTTAAAAAAAAAATACAAACCAGATGACTCCATCCGGTTCTCAACCCAGCATATCGGAAAATCTTCAAATTCGTCGTCGATAGCCCCCAAATCCCGAATCAACTACTTTAATCATCAATATCACTTACTAATTGCTAATAAACATCACAAATTGGTTACCTAATGCTTCTATGAAGGATTAATTGAAAGATTTTGAATAACGAAGGAACAGAAGTCGCGAATGGCTTATCTAAACCGGACGAAGGTTCTCTTAACCGGACGAATTGTTTGTATTTTTTTTTTTTGAAATTGTGAACCGGATGGGGGTGCGTCCGGTTCTTATTTTCAAAAAATTAAACCGGATGGCCTGGTCATCCTGTTGGGAAGGGTGGGAATTTTATTAAGATAGGGGTATTTATGTAATTTTATGAAGGGTAGTTATGGAATAAAAAAATTATATGGGGTGCAGGAAGAGGGTATGGGGGTGGAGGAAGAATTTGTCTTATAAAACCGCATACATGAAGTTGGGCTTGGGCAATGGAGTCTTGGGATATGGCAACTTGGAATTTAACCCTAATTAATCTCTTAAGACATGCATTTTCATGTGATGTGGTGGACCTTAACATCTTTTATAGTATATGTATGGAACTACGAACATGTTTGTATTTAATAATGGTTCTTGAGTCTTAACTCTCCTTAAGAGTAGAATTAGTCGGTGTCCTTATTGTGGGACATTAGCCCCCTCCTTAAGAATAGAATTCGTCGGTGTCCTTTTATTTTGGGACATTAGTCCCTCCTTAACCACCATCACGTCTTTGTCATCCCATTTATAAGTTAGGTTAGAGAATTAACTTCTTAGTTGTTTCTTAAAATACTCGATTATTTATTTCAATTCTTAATATGTAATTTTTTTCCATCATATATGCTTATTTATTTTAGGTTACTTTGTTATTAAACCCGACAATATAATTTAACCTATTCTGAATAATTTGATAACCTAATGTTATCGAATTTAATTAAAACAAATTGAGTTAAATTTTATTTATAAGTGAGACCTCTATCTCAATTTAATTTAACCGAATCTTTTATTTAATTTATTATAATTTCCTATAGGTTGGACAGAGAGAGATTTTATGTTAAACTCAAGACTTAAAATAACCAAATTATTCAATAATAATAATAATAATAATAATAATAACATAATTATTATTCAGTTTACGCTATGCTTTTATTTACTAAATATATATTTTAAAAATATTTAAATATTAAATAATATATTTATTTTAAAAATGATGAAATGTGTTTTAAATTAATTTTCAACAAAATGTATGACCTAATTGACTTAATATAATACAATTAAAGATAAATTGAATCTAATGAAAACAAATACAACATTAACCTAATTCAAATTTAATTTATTTTATTGAATTGGAGATAACTCTATTCAAACTTCACCTAATTCAACTTGTATACACCCTCATTAAAATTAATTTTAAGAAGTAATTTGACAATATATCAAAGAGTATTTTGTTGTTGAACTATAATATTATAAACAATTAATTTTTCACACATATAAGAATTAAATTAAATTTTGATTCTTTTAAAAAATAAATTTAGGCTAACTCACACATGAAGACTTAAATCATCATTAAATTGTTGTCGATTAAAAAAAAAAATGAGTGTGTACTTCAGAAGTAAATTGAAGATACTCTGGCAACATCCACACCAAATAGATTGTTAATAATTTTTCTTCTGCGGATGCAAAAAAGTGTTAAACATGGTCAAAGTATAGATCAGGTTGATGTCTTTTTAGTGGAATTAATGAGGGTAGTGTTGTTCTGATGGAATGTGCACAACAAATGAATGAAAATATGGTTTAAAGTCATTTAACATCAAAAAATTAGAAATTAAAATTTTATTTCACCATACACGAGATTACAGTACAACTTTTTATACACCATTCTGTCTTTTCAATGCAATTCACTTGTAATAATTTTAAAATGTCCTAAACAATTTTTTAATATATATATATATATATATATATATAACACTT